>ENA-OQMZ01000233-OQMZ01000233.1-human-gut-metagenome-genome-assembly--contig:-NODE-233-length-24169-cov-1.611929_pt1 | contig 24169 bp, 30 predicted proteins | sample MGYA00242621_ERZ504862 | MGnify/ENA primary metagenome ERZ504862 (study PRJEB26092, sample SAMD00036393) | human gut metagenome | host: Homo sapiens | study: EMG produced TPA metagenomics assembly of...
CCACCGACAGCTGGGATGGACGATGGTTTGGCCGGTTTCCGACAATTTTGCCGAAGTCGGCAGTTCCGTGATTTTTGCCATAGGTTCGCTTCCTTTCTTTTATTACAGGTCATGCGCTGGCACAACCAGATACCAAAGCTACGCACTCAAGCGCCGCCCCCGATTCCGTGTCAGGACGACCCCACTTTCGGTGCTCAGGCTCACGGTGCGTTCCTTCAGGCAGCTGTTGACCAGCGCCGACAGTAAAAACGTATCCGCTTCATGCTGCTTACGCAGGGCATCCAGCTCAAATTGTAGGGAACGGATAACCACGAAGGAATCCTGGAGCTTTGTCTGCATTTCCGTATATTCATCGGGAATGGAGCCAGAACTCTTTCCGCTGCTTCCTCGCTGGCTTTTGCAACCTTTTCGCTGGACGAAGCCGCTTTTTCGCTAGCCAAAGCCTTGCTTGCGCTCGCACCTGCTGCCTTTGCATCGTTCGATGCAGAGCTTGCGCTGGAAGATGCAGCAGATGCGCTTTTTCCGGCCGCAGCCTCGCTGGCTTTTGCGTTCTTTTCCGAAGAAGAAGCCAAAGCGGCACTTCGTTCTGCGGCGGCTCTGGCCACATCTGCGCCAGCAACATCCGAAAGAGTGTTCAGTGTGTTGGCGTTCATGGGGGTGCCTTCCACAATGGGCTCATCGTTCCGAATCAACGTAATAATTTCCGAAGAACCGTCCGACTTTTTCATAGTCCAACGGCCCGGGTATTTTGCTTTTCGGTCAATAAACCGCATAGTATGGTTCACCTCCACAAATTGGCTCGGAGCAGTAAAGCGTGTAATCTTTGGCTATACTTTCGATGTCAGAAAGTATCTTTTCGACCTGATTTATCACACCAAATTTCATAGAAAGAGATTCCGGTACATCCGGAGTAGAGCTTGTTCCGCTGCATTTTGAACGGATGGCTTTCACGCTGGCTATCCAACGATTGGCGTCCTCTGTGGTAAGATAGCTGTTCGGCCCCCATTCGGGGGTAGACGTTCCGGTGAAAGTGAATTGTTCCAGAAAAAATCATTTTGGCGTCATCGCATAGTAGGCGCTGCCGTGTGCAATGTCGATGTAGTCGTTTGCTACGACCCAAGATGGCTCGACAGAGCGGATAGAAGTTGTTGGCGGCGGCGAAATAGAGCTGATATTCGACGCCCTTTTCCAGCACGATACTGCCCATGTCCAGCACTACATCATTATAGCCTTTGACAAGGTCGATGGACTTGTCTACTAGGGCGGTCTCGGTGCCGTACTTGCGCAGGACGGTGCGCATTTTGCCTGGCATGTAGCCCTTGACGCGGAATCCCAGCGAGCGGAGCGGCAGGCCCGCTTTCTTAGCAGTCAGCGGCATGAAGAACTCGGACTTGGAGGGATAAGTGTCCCACGCAGGGATGTTGCCGGAAGTATTAAGCGCCGTCACGACCGAAATCGGGTCGATAGGAAGTTTCACTCCGACAATGTCAGCAAGCTCTTTCATGCCCTGTTCGATTCGTGCATAGTCAGTGTAACTGAGCGCTCCTTTCATACCGGAGGCCCACTCCTGCTGTTCAGCCGTTGTCCATGTACCGGTTCTTGCCTTTGCGGTCAGCTCTTTGACCCGGTCTACATCTGCCTGCGTTCGGTCTGTAATCCACTTTGCCATACAATCACCTCTTAAAAAATCAGTTTGCCTTTAGCGTCAATGGAAAGAGACTTTGGGACGGTAAATGCAGGGTGAACGACATTGTCATATTTACGAGGACCCTCGTCATTCGTAGCATAAGAAATCGTCTCTGCGTTGCCATTCACTTGTAACGTAGAATCATACGCGACGTATGCGTTTACAAGTTTGCTGACCAGCAGAGGTCGCCAGTACTTGTTGGCGCTTGAGCTTGTGCCAGCAATATCATAGAGCATCTGAAGCGAGTACAGATAAGGAGTTCTTGTCCAAATGGAACGCCCTCTCTCAGAACCTTCCATGTCGGAGGCGAGCATTGTTTTCAGGATTTTGGATGCATTCTGCAATGGAGTGCCTTCGTTGTGCTTATAGCTCGGGCTGCTAGTTGTCCAATTCGGGGCATCAGAACCTTCCGTGTCGTATCCAAACTCATGTTGAAGAAGGAAAACACTTTCGGCCATCGTGGATACCCTGCTGCTGCCAGAGTTACAGTAAGAATCGGAGAAGCCCGGGGTGTAGTAGATGGTTGTCTTGTTGATAGCTTGCTTTTGAGCATAACTGAACGAGTTGAAGTAGTCGCCGTTAAGCCAACTGCTCACGTCGCTGCTGGCATAAGTAGACCATGTAGAATTCCAAGCCATGATAGCCGCGTAGTGTTTTCGAACCAAAGCTACGTCCTGCCCCGTTCAGCTCGCTTTCGTAGTTGTGCTTCGCAACGATGAACTCAGCCACGTTGCCGCCCTCGTCCATAAGAACGGTGTTGCCCTCTGCAACATCAAACAGGTTGTACGATGTTGTAATGAAAGAGCATTTCGCGGAGACGTTGCCACAAAGGCAGTGACAACAGCCTTGCCCGGAGAATTCCACTTGACTTGACAAGTGGATTTTCCCTCTGCGTTTGTCAGAACGTGAAGGGAGACGATTCCTTCGGGAGAAGCTGCCCAGTTGATTTTGGGAGAATCAATGGTAGCAGGGGACAGGGTAGCGGAAAGAACAACGGAATCACCCCAGTCAAGCTGTTCGCTGGCATGGTCAAGAGACAAAGCCTGAGCATCTACCATCATGTACCCTTCTACAGTACCTTTGAAGCACCCATTAAAGGTGTATTTTGCATTGGTCACCAGCAAGACGGCATCGTAATTAAACTGATGGTGAATCTTTACCATATCAAGAGCGTCAACGATAGGGCTTGCCCGATAAGTAAGAGAAGCTTTGCGACGATTGGAAAGGACTCCATAAGACTCCGTAAGGGCATTTCTGGATTTTGCAAGGATGTCCTTTGTGAGCATAACATTGCTCAGAGTCTGGCTCACACCTTTGCCAGAAGGGCTTTCGGGATAAGCGTAGGTAGCGCCACCTACGGTGGTCACCACGTTGAGCATATTTTGAGCAAAGGTGATTTCCGGCCAAGAATAATTGTTCAGCACAGGAATATCCAATACCGAGTCAGAGGCGACAGAACCGTACACACGGTTAATCTTTATTACGCCATCACGAGTCTGGTACAGAGCCATTCCGGCCGCATTGGCGGCAAGCTGCAAAATATCGGAATTGTGATAAGCAGACCCATCGCTCGTGATGTCCGTAGAGTAGTCTTTCAGTTCATCAGAGATTTCTGCTGTGATTCCGTCTGCCTCAAGCTGTTCTAACGCATCGTAGCACATCTTGTATAGTGTGCCGTATTTTCTTCCGGTGTACTTCGTGCTGGATAGATACAGGAAAGCGTCTCGCGCCTGAAAGGACGCCTCAATGCTGTTGGCGGGGACGCTCCACTCCGACAGGAAGAACATTCCTCCGCTCACCCATTCGGTCTTCCCGTCAACATCCATTCCATAACGAACAGTGACAGGCTGGCGCTCATAGATGTACTTGTAAATCCCTTGAGGGTTTACGGAGTCCCATGTGCGGTCGCTGTTATCAAGGCTAAAGGAAATCGACTCCTGAGAAAGCTGCCCGGAGATAGGGTCTCTTGCAGAAGAATGGCTGTAGGACAAGATTTTGGTCTTGTCGAACACCAGATACCTTCCGATTTTCACTTGTTCGACCCTTACTCGGCGGTTAGGGAGACACCACTTCAGCACCTCAATCTCTACGGCATCAAACCCGGAAAGCTCTACATCAACATCAGAACGGACGGATTTGTTTCCGTTTACGGTCACAGTTTTTAACCTGTTAGTCCCAAGATATGCGCTGACCGAAAAATCTGTAGCGTATTCTCAAATACCGTAGACCAGCAAATTGAAACTCCGGGAATCGAGGACTTGCTCTCACTCGGAAGCTCAAGCCGGATAACAGGATGGTTTGAATCGTCAAAAATCTTGGCGCTCAAAAAACCAGTAGTTCCATACGGAGGGGAAGAAGGAACAATGGCGCAACTTCCGTCAAGAACAGTGAGATTAAGCTCTCCTGTGGAATACCTCGAAATGGAAGCGTTATTGGAAAGCGCAATACTGTGAAAGGTGGAGAACGGGGCTGCCGATGACGTGACGATGGTAGCCTTTTTGTTGATACCCGGTTCAGTAATTCCACAGGTAATCTCTACAAAAGATTCCGGGACAAGGGTTTCGTTAAATTTTTCTTTCCACTTATCGGAGACTTCAACCATGTGTCATACCTCCACAAGAGAAAGTTTGCACCCTGTCCATCCCATAACGCCACCGGTTTTCGGCCCTCTACGCCACATTCCGCCGGTGCGGTCGGAGACATACATCTGACGGGTGGTATAACCAGCTGTGGCTTGGTTATAGAATTTAACAGTGCAGTAAAAATTCGTGGTAAAAAGGCTCAAGATGTCGGCCCACTGCCGTGCGGTGAGGTAGTTCCAAGACATGGAGACCTTTGCCACATCATGCCGCACGACAGAACCAACAACCTTTCCCTGAACATTTCGGCCAGAGTCTACGATAGTACTAGTCGTTCCCTCATAAGAGGATGGTTCCGGCAGCTCTACGCCATTCACCGTAACCAGGGCAGGAATATTGGCCATCTGAACCATCCTTCTTAATAGGAATAAACTTCGGTACCCATAATAGACACGCCACGTTCTTTCTGGGTCTTTTCAACAGAAGCGGTGAGCTGCTTGCTATCAAGGTACACTCTTACATCTCTTCCATCAGAGATTTCCTCTCCATACCGCTGCCAGATGTCGAGAAATGCATTGTAGCAGCCGTTGTACACAGCATCTCTCATCTCTTCGGAGTTTCCACTTGCGGCAGAATAAGTGCCACTATAGGAAGAGCTGGATGTCGAGGAATTGTAGCTAGAGCTTCCAACATACTGAGATGTATCGCTGTAACTACTGGTAGAATGGCTACCACCAAGTTTTGATACGATTCCAGCGATTGCAACACCAAGGGCGGCGGCAGCAGCAAGGGCTACGATTCCAGCGGGAATGCCAAAACCGTAGCGCTGAGGCGGCGCCCACAGCAGAAAGCATTCCCGCCACTGCGGTTCCGATGGTGCTTACCAGCCGGCAAACCCAGCGAAAATTGTCGGGAAAGAACTGAGCAAGCCGCCAGACAGCGCAGCGCTGATTGCTTTAGCAGCCGTTGCGAGAGGAGACTTCACGTTTCCGAAAGCCTGCGTAATACCAGAAAGCATCGTCTGAGTTTCAGAGGAAACCTTTCCGAAATTCTGAGTCAGTGCGCTCACCAGATTTTTGCCAATGGTAGCGGCTGTATTCAGCAGAGAAGAAGCTTGGTTTTTCAATTCTTTGCTCAGTCTGCCAAGCAAATCGCTTGCAACGGACTTGACGCGTTTACGCTGCTCATCGCCTATAGCGCCCCAAATGCCAGCGGCAATGGTAGTGCCGACCGTTTTCCAGTCGCCACTCTGCGCGGCCTGAATGAAGGTCTGCACTGTGCCGAAGAAGTCGGTCTTGAGGTTGTTATCGAGTTCGCCCCACTTAGAGTCTAGCCCGGAAATGATGCCGTTGACGTAACTTGTGCCGCAGTCAATGCCATAGTTCGCCATCTCTTCGCCCTTGAGCTTGGTGGCGTCTACAAGTTTATTCATAGCATCGTTGACGTAACCGAGAGAGCCAGTGATACCATTTGCAAGGCCTTGGTCGATGTAAATGCCAAACTGCTCAAAGACCTTAGACGGAGAGTGAATTTCAGTATCGGTCGTGAACTTGTCAATGATAGCTTTTGCAAGGCCGCCGACAGTTTTCTTGGCAGTCTCGACTCCGTTATTGATACCATTGATAAGTCCTTCTACGATATTCTTGCCATAGTCAAGAATTTTTGTGGCAGATTTTTTATGGTATCAACAAGGCTGTTCCAGGATTTATCCCAGTTAGTCTTGAATCCAGACCATTTCTGATTCCACCACTCGCCAACACCTACAAACCACTGCTTCAGCCCTGCGCTGGCTTGGTCGAGTGCTTGAATGGGATGCTGCACAAACCCGGGAAGGCTTTCCCACGCGGTCTGAAAATTGGTCTTGAAGCTTCCCACTTTCATTCCACCATTCGCCGACGCCAACGAACCATTGCTTAAATTCGGCACTCACTTTATCAAGTTGAGAAGTGATTTTATCCCAATTTTGATAGATGGCAATTCCAACGTCAGTCATTGCACCAACAATCAGGCCGATTAAAGCGCCGATACCCGTACCGATTGGGCCGCCAAGAGAGCCGATGATTGCACCAATGCCTGTGCCAGCCATTGTCGAGCCAAGCGGAATCAAAATTCCGTTTAACGTGTTTAAGCCATTTTCGACAGCATCGTAAACGCCCGTTACAAACATAGGTATGCCGGTTACTACTCCGCCAACTGCTGCTCCAATAATCGCGCCAGCAGTAGAGCCGCCAGCCGCTTTAATGGCCGTGCCAACAGCAGTATTACCAAAGCCGGTCACGATAAACTGAGCAATTCCTTTGCCAAGAATGGCTGCGCCTGTAGTTCCAATCAAAGCGCCAAGAACAATTTCAGCGAAATTCTTTCCATTTACGCCATTTTCAATCGCGTCTTTAATGCCTGTAATCTCAAGAACAACGCCCACCGTAAAAACGCCAAGGCCCAAAACAATGGATTTCAGTGCGTTCATTTTGGAGATAGCGTCCACAATATCCGTAATAAGATTTGTGAGTTTCCACGCGGCAAGGGCGGTTGCTACAGTCGCTATAAGAGGAAGCATACTTTTGATTTTCTGCTTCATCTCATCAATAGATGTGCCAACATAGTTCTTGAACATATCGTAGCCGGACAGGTCTACATCACCCAAGATATTGCCAGCAGATGCGCCGCTGCCAGAACCGGAACTCCCCTGTGTGGGGTCAATTATGTTCAACTCATCAAAACCCATCGTGTAGTCCTTGAGGGCTTTGGCGGCTTTCTTGGTGGAGTCTGCCGTGTCATCCATTGCGTCACCGATGCCGCCAACGCTATCAGCGCTCTTGGTGAAATCAGTAAACACGACCTTCACACCCATCAGCTTTGCCACCCACTCGACAAACTCTCGAATGACTGAACAGCGGCAATCAGCGGGGGAAGAATGGATTTCAGGGCGGGGTAGAGCAGAGAGCCGACAGATTTTGCCAACATATCAAGCTGTGCTTTCAGAATCTTGATCTGGTTCGCAGGACTCTGGATGGTCTGTGCAAGGTTGCCCTGCACGTTGGCAGTCTGCTTCATAATGGCAATATAACGCAGAACTGCCTTATCTGCCTGAGACAGATAGAAACCTGTTTGTTAAAGCCTAAAGCTAGAAGCTCCTGCTGTAACCGTGCCTGAGACAGGTCGACACCCAGACGGCGAATAGCTCAATCTCGCCAGAGATTGCGGAGGACATTGCAGTAAAGGTCTGCGCAACGTCCTTGTTCCAATAGGAACCTTCGTCATAGGCAAGCTGAGTCAGGTTCTTGGACAGAACGTATGCCTTGTCGCTGGCCAGACCAAACGAAGTACCCAAGCTCTGGATGGTAGCCATGTAGGTCATCGCTTTGGTTGGGTCAACTCCAAGCAGACCTTGCATCTTGCTAATGAGCGCATCGGCTTCACCGCTCAAATTGCCCATAGCATTATGAAACAGGTCTGTTGCTTCATAGAAGTCGTTGAACTTTGCAACGGCATTGCCAAGATATTCAGCAATGGCTTTCAGCGAAACCAGCTTTGCCATGTTTCGCATAAAGCCGTTTATCTGATTGGACAGACTGAGATAGCTCTTACGCTGCTTTTCGTTGGCTGCGGTCACGCGGTTCGCCTGTGTGACCACCTTACTCAACTGCGGAGGGAGCTTTGCAAAAGCATTGCCCACCTTGTCAAGCTGAGATGCAAGGGGAGTAAGGGCGGCAGACAGTTTTTGGCAAGCAGTAGAAAAGTCACCCACCGTCTTGCTATCCAGCTTTTGCGCAAGGTCAGGAATCTTGTTGAGCTGATTCAAGACGCTTCCGAGATTTTTCAGATTGCTAAAATCCAGAACAGACAACGGAGCAAGACCATTCATCAACTGTCGGGAACTTTCGGCAAGCTGTGTGTAATCAGCTTTGTTTGCTTCAGACACTGCTTTCGGGATTCGGCGCAAAAGGCTTACAAAGCTGCTCAATCCTTCCGGCGCAGTGACGGAAGGAAGATTATTGAATCCGTTCAAGACGGGCTTCACAATCGCCCAATGTCAGAACTGATGCCCTGCACACCGCTGACCGCTTCCGGGATTTTTTTGATGGCGTTGATGGCACTTTTCAAGCCTTTTGGGTCTTGAACGGTAGCCATAAGGTCAAAAGCATCCGTAACATCGAGCAGGGTATCAACGCTATCAGAAAGAGCGCCCATGCCGGTAAGGGATTCCGGAAGTTTAGCGATGCTCTTTGCCAGTGTACTGATGCCCTTTGCGCTTTCACTTGTATTGACCTTGCTGATGCCATCAATGAACCGAGTAACGCTTTCAAGACCGCTAAAATCTCCCTGCGCGGACTTTAACGCAGTGAGGGAATTGGTGAGCTTATCCAACCCATCAATCACCTTCGACACGTTGCCCTTTGTCCGCAAATTAGAAATGGCGGTAGCGAGCTTGTCGATATTAAGCTCCGCACCGCTGGATTCCGCAGAGATTTCTACGGATAAGCTCGTAATATCAACATCAGCCATCGCTACCACCATCACTTTCCATCATAGAGAACATCATTCTCTTGATTCGCTCCTGCGCCTCAACTGCGCGTTGGTATTCATACTCGTCTTTCTCCTTTTGGGTAAGGGGAATCGGCTATCCATGTACTTGATGGGGCTAGACCCTTTCTTTCGGAACATATTGCCAACCGTAGAGAAAGCGCAGAATGCCATGTAAATCCGTTTCTCCACGCTTCCGTGTTGGCTCTGCGTTCCCGCAGTTCCTCTGCGTCACGGTAGACCTTTGCCAGCCAGACATCGCCGTGCCAGAACTGCTCGTAGGTCATGCCGATGGAGATGTAATAGGCTTCTACATCGTGGAACAGCTTGGAGAAGGAGAATTGGCTCTTCCTCTCCGTCTGTTTCTTGAGATTGTGCGGTTACACAATCTCCCACGTTGCGTTTTTTGCGGTCTTGTCCTCAGTATCAGTTGCCAGCAGGGACTTGGAAGCGTCCATGAACATCTCAAGCAGCGCAGCCATCAGCTCTTCCTTCTCATCGATATGGGCAAACATTTCGTCCACGACTTTACGCTTGATGCCACGATTCCGGGCGATAAACGCGCCGTAGAACAGGGCGCGGGAGTTGGACAGCAGGTTGGTCATCTGGGTGTACTGGCCAATCTGAAAGCCTGCACGTTCGGTAGCTTCCACGCTGTCACGGGTGAAAGTCAGCTCATAAGTATTCTTGCCATCGGGGGAATGAAAATTGATAACCTTTGCAGCCATAATAAATGCTCTCCTTTATAAATAGGGCAGAACCAAATCCAATGTTCAGTTCTGCCCGGTTTGATTGATTCGATTTTTGCGGTTTAGCCGCCGTTGATGGTCAGCGCCTTAACGAACTTCGGCTTGGTGTGGAAAATGCAGTTGATGGTCATTTCCACAACCTCATCCACGCCAAAGCCGGACAGACCAACCTGATGCATACCCTGCCAAGTGAAGCCGGAGCCGTCCTGCATCTTAATTGCATAGTACTTGTCGGGGTTCTCTTCGGCAGATTCATCGTAGCCAGCTTTCTGAACCGATTCGTAATCTTCCTTGTTGTAGTTTGCGGTAAACGCCTTAATATCGGACTGGTTAATACCAAAAATCTGCTTCTGCATCGGATCGGACAGGGTGGTGGCATCCAGAAGGTTCGGATCGGAAATCATATCCGGGACATCCTTGATGTCACACAACTTCGTCAATGCAGACTCGGTAGCACCACAATACAGGGTGGTATTCAGACCGGAGATAGCAGTACTCATAGAATGTTTACCTCCTTAGTTTCGGTAAATCATTCCGTCCTCTCCGATTGTTGCCCCATAGCTGCAATCAATCCGATAGACGGAATTGTTGTACAGCCCATTCAACGGGGCAAACGATTTTCGATAAAAATTGAGCGGTTCCAATACAGAATCCACGATGCCCACAATAGAGCGGGCTTCCGCAATGCGTCCGCTTGTTTTGTTGGAATAGACACGCACACGCAGAGAAACGGCAGCATACTTGCTTCTGCTGGCAGAATCCCGATGAACCGGGAGGTTGCTGTTTTCCTCTATCTGCACACACGGAAACTTCTTGACGTTGCTGTCGTTGATTTCACCAGTGACGAAGATGCCGGGAACCTGTTTCCGAAGTTCGGTCGCAACAGCCGTGAAGATGGAATTGAAATAATCAATCAACTATTCCAGACCTCCCTCCACGTTGCTTCTACCTGAGAAGCCATTTCCTCAACAGCCCCCCACATAGCCATAGCCGGTTCGTTACCGCTGGTGTAGTTCAACTGGCCCTTGCCATCGACCTGCTTAACAGGCGTTCCGGCGTTTCCGGATTCGCCGTAGTAATACCAGCGGCGTTGTGCGCCATGTCCTTTACCATAGGAGCCATGCGCACCGACACCGGGCGGAAGTTGTCCGCCATATCCGTTATGATGTGCGCCAGTGCCAAACTCGATAAAGGCAACTGCCTTTCCGTGAGCTACAATCGCAAAGCCATTAGGTGTCTGTACAGGGTCGCGCTCAACCGTAACATCGTTGTCTCCAGCGTACTGTGCGTTAGCAAACTTCACTGTTGCAACGTCAATGCCTTTTTGAGCCAACGCCATCGCAAACTCCTGTGCTTTTTGATTCAGGGTGGTCTTGTACTCCTGTATCTGACGTTCCGCATCACGAAGTCCGGCATCGCTCAACCTCACTTTAATTTTCACTTGCGGCCACCTCCTTCAGCGCATACAACGTGTCCGTGATATGCTCTGCGACCTTGACCACAATGTAGTTGAAGGGCTTTGAAACGTCCGTCTGAAACCAAACGTGCGTACCCTCATAAAGTGGAGTGTTATGCTTTTTGCTGGACGAACTGACCACATAGCTGTAATCCGTGAACGCTCCAAAAGGCTTGCCTCAGCAGAACCAGTAGGAGGGCTGACGTTCAACAATCAGCTTTGCGGGTTCACTCCACGATTCGTATGCCGATTCGCCAGTTTCGTTTCCCCATTCGTCCACAACAGGCTTTTCTCGCCGACCGGGTTTGAGTACCACAGTGGGCGTTTATCCAGCGGGCTACCATTGAACATCAGCCGATAACACCTACTCTCGGAACCACTTCATTCAGCAGGGACTGCGCCACATCAGAGCTTTCCCACACACGAGTAATGCCGTTGTTGGTATAGCTCGTTTGTCCGTTTGCTCCGATGTGGTTGTACAGTTCCGCTGCGATGCGTATCTGCAACGACTGATACTGCAAGGGCAACTCGTCCGGCCTGTTGCCGAAAGGGTAGCCCTGTGCAAATATCTTGTCTTTGGCGAAATCAAGCAGCAGGTCGAAGAGTGAGTAGTCCTCGTCCGTGACTTCACGGTCAAGTGCAGGAGCAATGTACTGCCCCAGCTTGACTGCCGCTTCGGAATACTGGTCTCCCATGCTGCTTTCCTCCTTTCGCTTAGTAAGCCTTGATGCAGTACACAGCGTCCATGCGCTCAAAGGACGGCAGGACGATTTCAGAAGCATAGATGTTAGTGTTGACAGGATGCACGGTCAACTCGGTGGTAATGGCAACGCCGGTGTTCACAATGGACACGGATGCGCCGGACTGGCCGGACATCAGATCGGCTTCCTCAGGGGTAGTGCCATACCAAGTCGTACCGAGTTTGCCATCAGGAGCCAGAACAACATAACCGTCAGGAAGATATTTTGCGGTGTCACCACCGCCTTCAGGACGATACTTCTTGTTGTAGGTGAAAATCTCAAGGCCAGTTGCCTGACGAACAACTTCCTTTGCTTCATTCGCGGTGAGAACGGAAGTGGTTCGATTGTTGATGGTAAGGAATCGGTTCTTTACTTCATCAGCAGCAATCATCTTCGCGAGCGTAGCCTTGTTCATAAAGACGCGAGTGACTTCTTCACCAGTTGCATCATTGACAGCATCGGCCGCAGCAATCAGGTCAGAAATAGGCGTAGCAGAAGCGGGAGTGTCCCACTTTGCGGAAGTTGTCAGTGCCTTGTAATTGCTTTTTTTCCACGTTCCATCAGGGTCGTAATTGTAAGTGTAGTTCACACCGTTTGCCTTGATGGTGATGCCGGGAGTGCCATTTGCAGGAGCCAGCAACTGCCAAATCATACGTTCAGGCACGATGCGTGCGCCGGTGACGAGATCGCTTACATCATCATAAATGCGCTTCACAACGTCACGGGCATAGGGGTCGTTGCTGTCGAGAACACGCAAGATTCCTGACGGTCTTTCTCACCCAGATGGTAGCCCTCACGGAAGAACGGCATCTCGGTCTCATCGAACTTGAAGCCCTCACGGGTGCGGAACGTAGCCTTTGCGTCAAATGCGCTGGGCATCAGAGACACGCCAACACCCTTGTGGCCGCGAATCCACTTCAGGTCAAGACCAGCCTTTTTCTGAGCGGGGAACAGTGCGTCAGATGCAAAGGGCATCGCATTAGTAGGGTCATTCGTCCAATAGGCGGCAATCGCAGCCGGGGCAAAGACTTCCTTAAGATTCAGTGCCATGTTGTTTTACCTCCTATTAAGCGTTCACGCTGATGTTGTCACGGCAGAAGATGCCAGGAACGGCAGTCTTGAGTGCCTTGATTGCGTCAGCGTCAAAGGTGAAGCTGGAACTTGCCGCTGCCTTCTTGGTGTCGATAACACCACGAATCAGCAGGGCGGCGTTGGGGTTCTCTTCCGGGTCAACGTCATACAGTAGGATGCCGTCAGCGTTGATCGTCTTAGAACCAGTCTCGCCAGCAGCAACAGCTTTCTTGCCAGCCAACGTCATGGGATAGCCAGCCTTAACCGCAGCAGTTTCGGTCACGGTAAAGGGAATGGCGGTGTAGTCATTGGAAGCAAGGATGGTATCGTTGATTCCGTTGACCGTGTTTCGGGTAAACTTCATGTTTTCCTCCTTGTTAATGGAAAGCACTCATTGCGTCACTCGATGCCTTAGAAGTATTTACGTTCTGCTGTGCAAGGCTCTTAGCAAACGCCACGCCTTCGCTGTCAGAGCCGCCCTTGCCATCCGCACCCGGAGGCGTGGGCATATCCTTCAGCAAAGAAGCCTTGTATGCGGTGTCATGGGCGGTCATAAATTCCGATTGGAACTTAAACACCTTGTCCATGTCGCCGTCAGCCAGCGCAGATGCAGCCTTGCCAGCCAGTTCAGCGTCATAACCCTGTGCAACGAACTTTTCACGGTAAGATGCAAGGGTTTTTTCCTTGACGAGGTTTTCCTTGTCAGCAGTCAGGGCTTCAATCTGTTTCTGCATTTCTGCCAGCTTGTCAGCCTGTTCCTGTGCGGCGTTCTCGTCATCGGTGCGCTTTGCCTTGAGCTGCTTCTTGTACTCGGCTGCTTCACCGTTGGCTTTCGTTACGGCGTTGCGCAGCTTCTCGACCTCTGCGCTAGGGTCTGCAACCTTTTCAAGCGCAGAAATGATTTCATCGGCGGTCATGCCCTCTTTGTAGGCATCACCAAGTAACGCTTTGTAGTTCATATTGTTAATTTCCTCCTGCGTTTTTTTACCGTTGCTTCCCTGCAACGCTGCGAAATTTGTATCCCGGCTTCCCTGCCGGAATATGCAAAGGGTTATTCGCCCTCTGTTTCTTTATTGCTATCGGTAGACTGCTTGTCTCGGCTTCGGTGCTTTCCCATCCTCGCCCAGCTTGCCAGCGGCAATCAAGAACGGTTTGCTCATTTCGTAAGCAGCCTGCGGGTCAGGGAACAGACCGGGCGTTGTGAACGCCAACTGCGGGTCAATGCTCTGGCTAAGCATCTGTGCGAAAATCTGAACCTTGCTCTGCTGGTTATCGTACTGACGGCGGGGCAGTTTGATGTTGATGTCACTTGCCATCAGCTTAGAGCCAGCCGTATCACGCAGGATTTTCAGCATTACAGACAAGCTTTGGCGTTCCGAGAACTTGAACATATTCTCATACTGCTGCGCCCTTGCTTCGGTGTGATTCCAACCGTTACGAACGATAACTGCGCCCACGTTGTCAGACGTTGCGTTTTCACTGCCAGTGGCACTAGGCATAGCAGTCAGGCTGCGGTACACGTTCAACATGGAATCAAGCAAGGTCTGGCTCTGCTGCTGGTCAAGCTCGTTTGCAAGCTGTGCGACCGAAGCTGGCTGACCGGAAGATGACTTCAGGCACATTGCGCCCATAGCCTTAACAGCTTTTAAGGCTTCTTCGTCCACAAGGCAGTTGGTAAACACCATGATGGACTGAATGAACTGTGCCACGCCGTCCAGACGGTTGCTTTCAAGGTCGTTGATGGCATCCAGCACAGGGATAGCCGGTTCAAACAGACCCATGCGCTCCGGGTTGAGCTTGTATTCGACCATCGGAAGCATCCCCAGAGAATGGCTTTCAGATTTTGTGATCTTGCCGTTGTCGATTTCAAAGTACTGGTTTGGCGTGTACACGCAAATCAGGTCGTTCAGGTCATTCTGATAATTGCGCGGGATATGCAGCACGTTGGCAATCGGCTTGTGACCGATGCCGGAGTTGTAAATCACATACGCCATGTCAGGGTCTGGAACGTCCACCAGCAGGGGTGTTTCGTCCGGGTAGTTGCCGCCATACCCCTTGTCAGGAAGAACGATGCGGTATCCCTGTCCACACTCCAACATCCACTGCCAGAGCCGCCGATCAAGCGCGTCCTTGCCCTCATACTGCAAGGCGTTAGACAGCCGGGCGATTTCCTCACCGTCACCTGTTGCCGTTTCAGACCGCACATAAGAGCAAGGCGTGCCGCTCATGTACCTGTGTAAAAGCCCACGCATTCATTGGCGTGGTTCTCTACAATGCGGTTGGTGATTTCAGCGTGGTATTCCTTCGTACGGTGGAGAACAGGCTGGCTACCCAAGTAGTAGTTGTGCAGAAAGCGAATCTCGTTCTTATTTAGCAGATGAATAGGCTCCGCCTTGCCCATGACCACTTTCAGCACGTTCTCCCGATTGATTTCCGTCTCCGGCGTTTCAATCGGTCTACGTCCGGTCAGCGGCTTATTCAAGAATCCGTCAACAACCATCTGATACTCAGCCATGTGTTCCTCCTTTCCGGCAAAATAAAAAGCGCAGCAAGACAAACCTGTTAAGGTCTATCTCACTGCGCCAAAACTGCGACTTCAAAAGTCTATTTACTTTTCCGGTGGATGGATGATTTTCACCCATCCTTCCCTTGTATCTCCTTCGATAATGCCCTTGCATCTGTCGCACTTGAAATGGTATCGTCCGTCTACTTCGCCAAGATAGCGGTTGCAGCGGACGTTCTTATAGATTGGATTCTGCCTGATACAAGGGCAACAGATTCTAACTAGCATGAGCACTCCTTTCGTTGAATTTCTGGAAACAGGCTGTTTAGCACAGACCTGTCAGAAGCTACTGGGAAACTGTTCGCACTACCAGTCATGCTAGGCTCTGACTTGTCGGGTGTCAAAAGCCACGATTGCCCCGACTGGAGCAAATCGCTGATGGACACAGAAGATGGATTTGAACCACCGACCTTCGGGCTATGAACCCGACGAGCTACAAAACTGCTCCACTCTGTGTCATGTACGGCTTGATTCATCGTTGCTCTTTGAAATGGTAAAATGTCACAAAACCCATTTCATCGAGAGCCGGGAATAACGATTGGAGGTTGTAAAAGGAAAATTTCCATGAAAACAGAAGTGAATCGTTGTGCTGCGTAACGGAATCGAACCGTGCTTGCCAGCAGTGGGGGAGACAGACTGGCATTCCCCAAACAATTGGAAACGCAACATAATAAAGCCCGGTGAAGGCGAAAGAGTGAGAAAACCTCCACCGGTGAAAGGAGGAATATGCTTGTTGACACGCACGCGAGTAAAATGACAAAACCTCGCGTGCAAGCTATTCCTTTAAGGGAAGTTGCAAAACTTCCTGCGTACATTATAAGCCTTGTCAAGTGATGAAATCAAATAAATAGACCCAGCGAACACAATATATTGTGTTTTTAATCAAAAAGGCCTCTTGACAGGCTCGATTTTACTGATTCCGTTGTAAAGTTCATCAGCAAGCTGTGCCAGACTGTCCGGTGCATCATCGTGCGGAACTTTGCCAAGCTGCGTGAACATCGTCACTTGCTCCATGAACGCTTTGTACTCTTTCGACTGATGCTTCTCGTCAAGGAAATAGAACCGTTTGATGTCCGGCGCATACTGGATGATTCTGGACAGCTTGCTTTGGCCGCTGGGTGCGCGCTGGCTACGGACAGAACAGTGATAGCCCTGTTGCCGAAGCTGGCTGTCTACCACGTCACAATATTCATCACCACCGTTGTTGCTTCGCCACGCACCACATTGATTTTGTGCTGGATGATTTTGCCCACGACTTCCGGCCTAGTCACGGTCTTATCGCCATTGTTGAACACAAGGTCTTGGATGAACACAGCATCACCGTACACATAAGCAATAGGGCAGGCGGTGAAGTCGCCGCCACCCCCATGCAATATCCATGACCATGAGCTTGCGATCGGGCTCACCATCCGGCAGAACACCGTTAAAGTATCGCAGTTCATCGGCAGGGAATAGCAGACCTTCACGCACATAGGGCTTGCCCATGTACTTTGCCCACCATGTTGCATCGTCAATGCTGGCTTTCATATCGGCATAATAGGCATCGTCAAATCCAACACCGTAGTCATAGTTGAAGTTGCTGTGTCCATTCTCATCCACAGCAGGAATCACCCGGAATCTGTACTTTGGATTGTCTGCGTACTGGTTCTGGATGCGCCCCAAAGGGTCAAGCACGTTCCAGCGTGTACCAACCATCAGCTCCAATGCGCCCTGCTTTTTACGGTCTTTCAGCTGGTTCAAGTAGGCATCATACTTGTTGTTCAGACGCTCAACGTTCAGGCTTTCTTCCAAGTCCTCAATCAAGTCATCGCTGTACAGCACGCCGCCCTCGCCAATTTCAACTGCGCCGGTCAGCGTACCGCCGATTGAGCGGCAAGTCAGGGTGGGGAAACGCTTCTTTCGGTTCAGATCAACGCTTTCGTCCTTTGCGCTCTTGTCCACAAGCTGAACGTCAGGGAAGATTTTGCCCCAGTTGTAGGTCACAGGTCAGTGATGATGGACAGCACTTCGCCATAGAAGCCGTTAGTCAGCTTGTCAGAATGTCCGCTCATGACCGATGCAACGTCCGGGCGGTTGCCCATCAGCCATGTGATGAAAAAGATGCACAGCGTACTGTTATGGGTAGAAATCAGCCGTTTGCCAGCGCAATATACGCCGCCCTCAACCTGAATGCAGTTGCCCTGCTTCGGCTCGATGCGCTCAAACCCGCAAAATGCCACACGGCGAGGTTTGGAGAACTCCTTTAACTGCTTGCGAGGAACAACGCAGGGAATAGGGCAGGTAGGATTAAAAGAGATGGAATAAACCGTCAGATTTCCTTTAATGCCACTAGATGATACACGAGGTGGATATTCAACCACGCTACATCTCCATCCAAAGGTAGAAACCAGCGTGACAAAATCATCTCTCATTTGCAGCTCTGTGGTAGAAAAAGCGTACCGATGCTCTTTTGCCCGTAACGTACCGTCTGTATCGAGCAGCCCAGCAAGCAATTCCATGCGCTGTGCAATGCTGGCTGTAAAGTATTCTTCTGGGATGTGCTTCACGCAGCGGCGGTGACTATGGCACATATCGCCTTTTTGGAGTGCCTGTCGCAAGCCAGAGAATCCGTAGTACTCAACGCCAGTATCCTTATGGACAGTGTGCCAGCTAACAGGGTATCCATCGTTAATAACACGCTCAACAATCACTCGATCACAAGGAGGTTCGCAAATATCCGGGTGCTGATTGCGACCATCGCCAAGCCATGCACCCAATGTGTACGGCTCAACAGGCAGTTTCTTATATTCTCCTTCGACAAAATTTTTGAACGGAACCTGATAGCAGAATCTTATACCGTCCTTCGTGTCGGCAACATAATCTTCCATCATCCGCTTGGTTTCGATTACATCAAATCCGTTCTTATGCCGGTTAAAGACCGGCACTCGTGGTTTTCGTGGCAGTCAATGTATGTGCCGTCAGAGAAATGGCATCGCACATCAAGCTGGCACTTAGGAGATACAGCCAGCACCTTTACAAACTTGCCTTTTGGACTGATAACTTCATCACCAACCTGCAAATCGCCGTGATTCTTCCAGCCGTTTCGCGTAAGATTGGTGTATCATCACTCAAAGCCTTACCTACGCGAGCCGGAAGACTGACCCCCAAGAAATCTATCCGCTTATAGAACAAGTCCTCTAGGTCGTCTGCCAGCACTTTTAGCTACTCTCGCGTCTGCTGATAGAACTTCTTCTCCGGCGCACGATTCCATTCAAGGTAGATGCAATAACTGTCAAACACGTCCTTTGCTTCAAACAGGTACGTCCGGCTGATAATATCATAGACCTTCGCCACGTCCTCGCCTGTTTTCATCTTGCCCATCATGGTTGCACAGACGGAGCGCAGCTCACCAGAGTATTTGTAGGCATCGAACCGTTTGTCCTGCGGCAGAGCGTCTTTCAGGTTCACGACCGCCTGAAACCAGTCCTCATAGACCTGTGCTTCGGTCGGATTCTGTTTTGCATACGCTTTGATGCTGTCGATGATGGCAATGCACTGTTTTGGCTGCATAAAAAAATAGGCACCCCCTACCTGAAAATGTAAAGAGTGCCTACAACTGCACAAAAATCAAATATTCGGTTTTATAATGCTGTTTCGGAAAAATTATTTACTAAAATCCATCTTAATAAACGGGTTGCTCAGTTTATTTGACTTCTTTTGCAAGCTGGCTGAGCCTGCGTTTCAGCTCGTCCGCATCGTAGTACAAAGCGTCTGCGATGGCATTGAGAATATCCGGCTTGTCGGTGTAATCACACAACGTTTCAATGAGCTTCAAGCTCTGATCTGACAATTTTGCGGGTTTCATGCTTTATTCCTTTCTATGACTATGTAAAGTAGGTTTTGGTTGTTCGTCTCCTAGCATCAGCTTATAGCGGAGATACTTTTCGATAATACTGTGTCTTTCTGCCAGTGTACCATAAATAAAGACGAGAGCATCTTTAGCAGCATCGTATTCATTCGGAAAAATGATAATTTCCTCGTTTGCAAAAGTCACGGTGCAGTTTTCCGAATGGCAAGCTTCCAAGAACCGCTTGATTTCGAGGAATCCACCAAAGTCAAGCATAGACCGCAGTGTGATGCTACCATTCTTAACAATCAGTTCTTCTCCCTGCATATTATCCAGCCTTTCTCTGTTCAGCAATCCGATACCATGTCTGGCGTGTCACACCAAGCTGTTTTGCGGCATCGGTGACGGTCAGTAGACGCTTTTCCACCTGTTCATGCAGAACATCAAAGAGGTTGTGGTCGTACTCGGTAGGCTTGCGGCCTTCCCTGTAATCAGGTCGCTGGCTGGCAATCTTTTTGCCCTCTCTAGTGCGCTCAACAATCATGTCACGCTCAAACTCTGCAAAGGCAAGCATAACAGTCCGAATGACTTTTCCAGTAGGGGAGTTATTCATAACCCCCATATTCAGAATGTTCACCGAAACGCCCTTATCAATGAATTGGTCTATCAGTCAAGGCCATTCTTGGCAGAACGAGCAATACGGTCAAGTTTCGCCACGATCAGCGTGTCTCCCGGCTGGATTTCAGCCATCAGCTTGTCAAGTTCAGGTCGATGCAGCTTCGTTCCGGTGTAAACATCCGAAAAGATTTTCTGTGCGCCGTTGGCTTTCAAAAGTTCAGACTGGGCTTCAAGCTGTTGCCGTCAATCGCCTGTCCAGCGGAACTGACACGAGCGTAACCGTAGATCATTCAGAATCACCGTCCTTTACTCTATGTCTATACCTTCGCAATTTTTTGAACTGTGCGTCACGAGGAACAACTACAATTTTATAGCCCATCATATTCAGCATTTCGTTTAGCTTATTAACGCTAATTATTTTTTTTGAGAAAGACGTTCGCTTAAAGTTGGCTGTTTAATTTTAAGCCTGCTGCAAAGCTCTGCTTGCTTTATGTCCTCTTTTCTCATAACTTCTTTTACCGCTTCTCCTGCTTTCATTTTTGCACCCTCTCTTTCTTGATGCTATTATATCAGATGAACCCTATAAAGTCAAGACATTTCTGATATTTCCACAAATAACAAATAAGAAAAGCCAGTGGTTAGAGAACATCTAGCCGCTGGCTTTTTGTGTTATGCGTTAATCTTGAATAGCAACCACTTCATAAGAGCTATAACCAGTAAATCCACTCAATGGATAAAGCTCAAACGATGCTGTTTGGCCCGAAGCAAGGCTGTCCATGATGTAAGTATACTCACCGCCAACAGGAACTTCATTGCCTTCGGTGTCTTTCATTTTGTAAAGAACAATGACCTTGACTGCATTGCTTGTAAACTGGCTATTGTTTGTAACCTGTCCAGTGAATCGCAAATCATAGCCGGAACCACGTTTGGAAACATTTGTAACAGCAAGTTCGCCAGCACGAACAATCTGATTGGCAGGGCTTGCTTCGTGAACGTTCCAATTCTCTGCGCTTGTCGTATACTCAATTCTTGTCGCTTAACACCATCGGAATCAAAAGCGATATAATCGCCATACCAATAAGAATCACCTCGCCAACCCAGTCCAGCGTTTCAGAATCGGTCTTTAAGACGGAGCCATCTTCGCCGTATACCGTGACATTCAGCGAAACAAAATCAACTGCCCAATCGGTGTTGGGATTTTCAACCAGAACTGCGTAAAACACATAGTATCTCGTTTTGCCGTATTCGTACTTGGTTTCAAGATGGCTATGGGATTCTTTGATCGTTATGGGTTGCACCTGTGTTGCATTGGTCTCTTCCAGCTCAATAGGAGCAGACCATTCATCGGGTTTCGTTGTTGCCATTGCGCTAATAGGCATGGCAAGCATCATAGCCGCTGCTAGAGCCGCCGCAATGATTCTCTTTCTCATTTTTGATTCTTCCTTTCTTTGGCTAAAATTTTATATAACGCTTGAAATACCATGTGCCATAAGATACACACCAAAAACCAAAAAGCGGCGCCGATAATAACGCCCCATATTGAAGCGGCAATCTTTTCGTTCTTTTCTCTCTTTTCTTTGTTCTTGTCATTCTTTTGGTCCATTACAGATTCCTCCCTTTCAAGGCTTGTAAGGCAAGTATAACACAGAAGCCAGACCCTTTGTAGGGGTCTTTTTGTTTTTGCGGGAAATTTTTGAGATTGACAATGGGGGTGGGGTGATTTTTTTGAGCCTTTTTTATTTTTTCGGTGGCGACGAGACTGACCGGGCGGGGCTGGGCGGCGGCTATATACCCGCCGGTGGAGACCACAGCCCCAGCGCACCCGGACAGACTGCACAGCGTCGGCAGCAAAGCAAACCATGCCAGATATACCAGGGCTGGCAAGTACCAGGGCATACCATGCAAGACACGGCCACACCGACCAACGCCCGGGCGCTGGGACACGCTGCACCGGTCTGCACTCGATACCAGACCGCCCACGCCGGACAGATCGGGACTGTGCAGGACGCTGGAGGGCGTGGAGTGTGTCCAAAACTGTGCAGATATGGACAGCACAATTTTGCCATTTTGTGCCAGAAAAATAAATCAGAAAAATCTTATATTTTTGTCCAAAAGGTATTGACATATAAGATATATCTGATATAATAGAATCAAGATAAGACATATCTGATAAACCACATCACGAAACATCAAAACAGGAGGACAAAAGCCATGAAAAAGACCATCGATTATACCGCACTTGCTGATACCATCCGCGCCGAACTCACGCCCGGCATGACCGCAGCGCATGGGATAAGGCCGTCACGCTGTACGCTCTCGACCTGTTGGACGATGTGCAGGAGGGCGCGGACAATATGGAGCGGCTCCCAATTGGCGGTGAAGAGCTTGAGCGGTGGGCGCTCAACGGTGCAAGCTGCTGGGAGCAGTACAGCAACGGCGGCTGCTCCCTCTGCTATAACGCAGACATTGCCGCCCGTGTCTGCACCCCGTCCGAACTCAAGCGCAAGCACAGCGGGACGTATGAGCCAACAGCCGCGAAACGTGGCTTGACGTGCAAGCCCGCGCACTGTATCAGGCTTGCAACCGTATCCGCACCATCTGCCGCACCAACGGTCTGTATTGCAAGGGGGTGCAGTAATATGCTAGTACTCGATGCAACCCAGTGGGCAGCCCTCTGGTACGTTGGCGTTTAGTATCAGAGAGGAGATTTTTTCAAAATGATATTATCTTGTATTTTGTTCTTTTTTTGGTTTTTCAGCGCGCTGTTCAAGTCGAGTAAGTAAGGAGGGCTATATATTATGACTACTAATAAGGGGTATAACGCAATGACTGGGCTGTATACGTCCCGTTACTATGCACGCAAGGCCGCAACCGGCGCAGATGTTGTTGTTAAGGTCTGTGGCGGCTATACCATCATGACGGCAGCAGATTATAACGTTTGGTTAAATCAACGCTGACACAATTTCAGATTTTACCCCGCCCACGCTGGCGGGGCTTTTCTTTTGCCTTGCATCGACACGGTGCAGGGCTTTTCTTTTTGCCCGGCGGTGTATCAGCTTCTCACAATCGTTTACGGCTGTCTTTCTGCCGTCAATGCAATTATACCACCACAACGCCAAAACCGTTTACAGGGCTTTACAGGGGCTTTTCCGTTGATTTGCCACATTCCAGCGCACACAATACAGCAGATACACAAGCTTTCTATGCACCGTCTGCGACACGCTGGAGGGCATACTGTCAAGCGCTACACCTCCGCAGATACCAGATACCACCGCCACGCTGGACGCTGTACAGCTCAAAACAGCCGCCTATTATAATAGTATATAGGTACAGCGGTGCGCCCTGTTATGGATCCATGCCCGGCGGTGCAGCATAGCGCAGACCATGCCAACCCGGCGGCTTGCAATCTGGCACCGGTCAGCAGTTAGGGCGCACCGGGTCAGCCCGGCACCCTCCACCCGGCGGGACAGTCCAGCAGTAGGAGCACGGCGCGGCGGGCGGCGCGGAACTATTGACGCTACCGCCGTATCTCTTTTCGGGCTTTCGCCCGATAGCCAATAGAGGTCAGCAATAGTCGCAGCGTTCCGGCTGGAATAGTCGTAGCCAATAGCCGTAGTTTCTCCAATAAAATAGTCGCAAAGTCGTCAGATGACCAGCTTTTGAAGTCCTATATATAGTATAGTAACGAGCTGTCCGCTGATAGTCGCAGAGCGATAGTCGTAGCGTTTTCTTGCGAGCCATCGTCAAATAGTCGTGTGTTTTTTGTGTGAAATAGTCGTTCGCCTTTTATGAAAAGAGAGATGCAATAGTCGCTAAGTCCTCCGACATCTCCCAAAATCAATATATGTCAAGACACCCGTCAATTTTAATCCCCATTGCATTACCTCAAAATCTTTAGCCATCGTACTTATTATAATAGTCGCAGATAATTGCTCAATCTTTTTAACTATTATTCTGCCATAATAGTCGTATCATCCGATTCGGCTCGTTCTCCTTCAATTTAATTACCGACAACTACAATCATATCATATCAACCAACTAGGATTATCCATTTGACAAATACCTCAATACTTTTAACTATCTAATAAGACTATCCACTAGTCAATTGCTTCCAATCTGTAATCAACCACTCATACAGTAATGCAACATTTCTACATATTCAACCGACTACAAAATGAAGTCAATTCTCCATGTGAAATAGTCGTATACTATCCACCAGTCCGAACCTCACGCTAGTTCTCGCCTACGGTCTGCTCTGCTGGCTAACTGGTGTAGGTTTGGGAGATAGAGGGTTGTAGGGGGAAAGAACCAGTTTGTCAATTTCGTCATTAACTGTTATTTATTCACTTTTGAACT
>ENA-OQMZ01000234-OQMZ01000234.1-human-gut-metagenome-genome-assembly--contig:-NODE-234-length-24152-cov-2.296025_pt1 | contig 24152 bp, 31 predicted proteins | sample MGYA00242621_ERZ504862 | MGnify/ENA primary metagenome ERZ504862 (study PRJEB26092, sample SAMD00036393) | human gut metagenome | host: Homo sapiens | study: EMG produced TPA metagenomics assembly of...
CAGAACTTTGGAGCTGAGCATATTGTTGTTGTCAATGACGGTCTTAATCCCAAATCGGAATATTTTAACGAATTGACAAGTATGGGCTGTCATCTTGTTCACCTGAAAAATAACAACGGCAAAGGTGCAAGCCTTAAAGCCGGCATCAAATACGCTCATGATAATCTTTATAATATCACAGGCTACATTACCTGTGACGCTGACGGACAACATACTGCAAATGATGTTATGAAAATCAGCCGTATGCTTGACCTTAGAAACGGCAGTCTGATTCTTGGCAAAAGAGATTACAAAAAGTCTAAAATGCCGATTAATATACGAATCGGAAACAGACTGTCCTCTGCATATTTCAAGGTTATTACGGGCAAAAGCTGCAGGGACACTCAAACAGGACTGCGAGGTATTCCTGCATTTCTGTATGACACGGTGATGAAAACAAAGGGCAGTCGTTTTGATTTTGAAATGAATTTTCTCACAAAATGTGCCGACATGAGAGTCCCGTTTTACTTTGTGAACATTATAGCCGATTGCTCAAACTGCAGCAGCAATTTTCGTCTTATTAAGGACACCTACCTTATCTACAGAACTCCGCTGAGATTTGCGACGGCATCAATCGGCTGTACGATAATCGACCTTGTTTTGTTCACGATTTTTGCATATATTCTGCCGTCACATATGTTCTTTAACATTATGCTGGCAACGCTTATGGCACGAGTTGTTTCGGGCGGAATTAATTTTCTCATCAACAGAAAAGTTATCTTCGGCAATACGGATAACGGAGCAAAACAGGCACTTAGATTTTTATTCTGTTTTTCTGCATAATGTGTGCAAGCTCGCTTATTGTATCGGCACTTTGGTTCCTGCCGATTCCCGTCACACTCACAAAAGCGATTGTCGATCTTTTGTTATGGACGGTAAATTACAAAATGCAGAGAATATGGGTTTTCAAGGACAGTAACAGACTTAAAAGAACTCCCAAAAGCAAAAGAAAATAAACCAAACGAAAACGGTGACACGAAAATGTCACCGTTATTTTTATATAATTTTCAGTTGCTGTCAATATTTACAAAGCCTCTGCCCTTTATTGCACCTGCCGTCGTTACGATAATAAAGGCATTTGGATCAACATTTTTGATTCCCGATGTGATTTTGTAAACCTCTTGAGGACGGACTGCGCACATAATAACTTTCTTATCATTACCGCTGTATGCACCCTCTCCGTTGAGGTATGTTACACCTCTCTTTAGGTTTTTCATAATATTGGCACTCACTTCTTCATAATTGTCCGAAATTACAAACATGAGCTTGCCGTTACCTCTTGAAGTACCGTAGCTTACAGCATCAATTACCTTTATGCTGATAAAAATTACAAGCAAAGCATAGAGTACATTTTCAATGCTGTGATAAACAAAGAATACCATTAAAAGCACAAGAATATCGGACACAAGGATTATCGTACCCGTTGAAATAAACGGAAAATGCTTGTGAAGATTCAGTGCGATGATGTCTGTACCGCCTGTTGAACCGCCTCGGTAGAAGATAAGACCGAGTCCGAGACCGTTAAGCACTCCGCCGAATCCTGCGGCAAGAATTGTATCGCCCGTATAAGCAGGCAAAATCGGTGTAAGAACATCAATCATAACCGAAACAAGTGCCGTTGCAACAAGGGTTCTTGTAAGAAAGCCCTTTCCGTTCTCGATAAATCCCCAGATGAAAGCGGAATGTTCATCACAAAAATCATAATACCTATCGGCAACGAGAACATATAGTTTAGCATTGTGGCAACACCCGTAAGTCCGCCAGGGGCAACATTGTTAGGTGATGTAAACATTGCTACCGATATGCCGTAAAGAACTGCTCCGGCGAAAATTACAAGATAATCAAAAAATAGTGTTCCTGCCTTTGCAAGACGGGAATTCGGTTTTAAATTCATTTGCATAAAATCACTCCCCGAAACGAGTATGTATAATTATTTCAAAAAGCTGATTTATTCTGTCAAATTCTTTATTAATCTGCAAGTATCCGAAAAGTGCTTCAAGTCCTGTTGCACTGTGATAATCGGCAACAGAACCGTTTTTTGGAGTACATTTCGGTGCAGCATTTCTGCCTCGCTTGTAAACGGCAAGCTCCTTTTCGGTTAGAGCCGGCATAAGAATTTTTGCAAATTCAGCCTGACTTTTGCAGTTTACAAGCGAAACCTTTATTTTATTGAGTTCTCCGACACTGCGATTAGCCTTGCGAACAAGGTATTCACGCACAAGCAGGTCATAGACGCCGTCACCCACAAAGGCAAGTGTAAGCGGAGAAATTTCATCGGCTAATGAATGAACAGATGTATTTTCCATATTAACTCCGTGCTACGCAATATTAATCCATAAAGTCAAATTCAAGCTCATAAATTGAAACCGTGTCGCCGTCCGAACAGCCTTTTTTTCGGAGTGCGTTCAATTACACCGCCGTTTATGAGAACTTTTTGGAAATAGTTAAGGCTTTCGTAATCGTCAAAGTTAATGCCCTTCATGACCTGCAACAGCCAGTCAGCCTCAACTGTATAGATTCCGTTTACATTCTTGATTATAACAGAATGGTCGTCAAAATCATCAACGGTCACAATCGGAGCAGGCTCTGCCTCATAGTGAGTGATTGGAGGAAGCTTTGAAAGCATTTCCTGAATCTTTTTGAGGAGCGGATCAACATCATAGCGGATTGCCGCCATAATCGGGAAGAAATCATAGCCTGATCTTCGACAAACTTCTTGAAGTCTGCAATTTGCTCATCGGTTGCCATATCGCACTTGTTGCCTGCAACAACCATCGGACGCTCTGCAAGCTCGGGATTAAATTTTGCAAGCTCATTGTTGATTGTTATGAAATCCTCTTTCGGATCTCTGCCCTCACTGCCCGAAACATCGACAATGTGAACGAGCATACGGCAACGCTCAACATGGCGGAGGAACTGATGTCCAAGACCTGTACCCTGCCATGCACCCTCGATAAGACCGGGAATATCAGCCATAACAAATGACGAGCCCTCGCCCATTGACACAACTCCGAGAACGGGAGTGATTGTTGTGAAGTGGTAGTTTGCAATCTCAGGCTTTGCCTGTGAAACTACGGAAACAAGGGTACTTTTTCCTACATTCGGGAAACCTACAAGACCTACATCGGCAAGAAGCTTGAGTTCAAGAACCACATCAAACTCTTCACCCGGAAGTCCCGGTTTTGCAAAACGGGGAACCTGACGGACAGGAGTTGCAAAATGTGGATTGCCCCAACCGCCTTTACCGCCTTTTGCAACGATATAAGGTTCATCACCCGAAACATCGGCAAGGATTCTTCCGCTGTTCTCCTCTTTTACAACAGTTCCGACAGGAACACGGATAACAAGGTCTTCGGCATTTTTACCACGGCATCTGCCGCCTCTGCCGTTTTCGCCTTTTTTTGCGGCATATTTTCTTTTATAACGGAAATCGGCAAGTGTTGAAAGGTTGGAATCGGCAACAAAAACAATGTTGCCGCCTCTGCCGCCGTCACCGCCGTCGGGACCGCCTGCCGCTACATATTTTTCACGGTGAAACGAAACGGCACCGTCACCGCCGTCTCCTGCTTTTATTTTAATTTTCGCTGTATCTACAAACATATTTTTCTCCGTAACAGTTTTGCTGTTTAATTATCAGTACAAATGTAAAGAATCTCAGACCTGTTTGTTATTAGTATAAACAGAAATGTAAAAATAAGGGTGGATATAAAATCCACCCTCATAAATTTTGAGATTACTGCTCAACAGGATAAACGCTTGCACGCTTTCTGTCTTTGCCGACACGCTCAAATCTTACAACACCGTCAATCTTTGCGAACAGTGTATCGTCAGAGCCTTTGCCTACATTTTCACCTGGGTGAATATGTGTGCTCTCTGCTTTACAAGGATGTTGCCTGCGAGAACCTTCTGACCGTCTGCACGCTTAACGCCAAGACGCTTTGATTCACTGTCACGACCGTTCTTTGTAGAACCCATACCTTTTTTATGAGCGAATAACTGGATGTTTATTTTAAGCATTACCTTACACCTCCGAAAATTTAACTTTAATAAAATTTTTGTATTGCTCCGAAAGAGCAGTTAAGTGAAGCTTTAAGCCTGAGAGTATATCACAAGCCTTTAAAGCGTCATTCGGTGACATTCTTACTTTCATAAGACCGTCATCCTCGGTAACCTGTGCATTAATATGCAAAATCTCGGTGACAGTGTTTGCAGTCATATATGCGGCAGAACTGATTGCCGCACATACAATATCGCTGCCCTCTTCGGCAAAGTCGGAGTGCCCCGATATTTCAAAACCGCAAATTATATCATCTGATTTAAAAAATGTTACCGTAGTCATTTTTAGGCTTCGATTGAAGTAATCTTAACCTGTGTGTAAGGCTGTCTGTGACCTTTTGCTCTCTTTTCGCCCTTCTTAGGCTTGTAAGTGCAAACTCTGATTTTTTTGCCTTTACCGTTCTTTACAACTTCACCTGTAACCTTAGCACCCTCAACGAGCGGTGTGCCAACCTTGATGCCGTCGTCTGTGCCGACTGCCACAACATCAAATGTTACTGTGTCGTTTGCTTCTGCGTCAAGCTTCTCGATGAAGATAACCTCATCGTTAGTTACCTTGTACTGCTTGCCGCCTGTCTGAATAACTGCGTACATTTTAGTACCATCCTTTACATTGGGCTCGCTATGTGCAGGTGGAACGAATCACTTAAAACCCACAATATGCGGCTTATATACTATACCACAAAGAAAGCTTTCTGTCAACAATTTCCCGATATTTTTTGAGTATATCAAATATTATTCTGTATTCTGCAAGCCTTGAGAGTATTTTTCATAAGAGTTGAAATTGTCATAGGACCTACACCGCCCGGCACGGGTGTGATAAACGAGCATTTATCCTTGACATTTTCAAAATCAACATCACCGCAGAGCTTGCCGTTTTCATCCCTGTCCATACCGACATCAATCACAACCGCACCCTCTTTTACCATATCGGCAGTAACAAACTTCGGTCTGCCGACTGCGGCTACGAGTATATCTGCCTGTGAACAGATTTCAGCAAGATTCTTTGTTCTGCTGTGACAGATTGTTACCGTGCCGTTTTCGTGGAGCAAAAGCATTGCCATTGGCTTGCCTACGATATTACTTCTGCCGATTACAACGCAGTTTTTACCGCTTACTTCAATGTTGTAGGAATGGAGCATCTCCATTACGCCTGCAGGCGTGCATGGAAGAAAATCATACTCGCCGAGCATAATTTTGCCGACATTTACGGCATGGAATGCGTCAACATCTTTAAGCGGGCTGATTGCCTCAATAACAGCCTTATCATCAAGGTGTTTCGGCAACGGAAGCTGAACAAGAATACCGTTGATATCCTTCTTATTGTTGAGAGTTTCAACAAGGTTTAAAAGTTCTTCCTGTGTTGTTTCTGCCGGAAGTGCATACTCCTCAGACTTAATGCCTACAAATTCACAAGCCTTTTTCTTGTTGTTTACATATACTCTTGATGCCGGATCGTCACCTACGATTACTACCGCAAGACCGGGGGTTATTTTGTGAGTTTCCTTTAACTCAAGCGTCTGCCTCTTTACCTCTTCCTTTACCTGTGCCGATACCTTTTTTCCGTCGATAATCTGCATAGAAAGAATCCTCCTTTTTTCTGTTTATAATTAAGAATACAATACCTGTTATAAAAATTACTGCCGAAAGAACCTGTGACACCCTTATATCTGCGCCGAAAATTTGGAACGGAAGATAAAGGCTGTCTGTTCTCAGTCCTTCAACAACTGTTCTTTCAAATCCGTACCACACAAGGTACATAAAGAAAATCTGTCCCGAATATTTCTGCTTATATTTTCCGTAGAAATGGAGAAGTACAAATCCGAGCAGACACCACATTGATTCATAGAAGAAACACGGGTGAACTCCTATGTTGTCTGTTCCCTCGCTCATCATTCTCCAGGGCAAATCCGTAGGAGAGCCGTATGCCTCCTGATTCATAAAATTGCCCCATCTGCCTATTCCCTGTCCGATAAGGAAACCGACCATTGCGATGTCAAGAACAGGCATAATTTCCATTTTCTGTATTTTGGCAACAGTCAGACCGCCGAGCAACGCACCGATTATTCCGCCGTAAATAGCAAGTCCGCCGTTATTGATATAGAGAATTTCAATCGGGTTCTGTCCGTAATAATCCCATTTGAAGAAACAGAAGTACAGTCTTGCACCGATAATTCCCGTTATCATTCCTGCAAAAACACAGTTGACAAGCTTTGAACCGTCAACCTTGTAACGGGGAGCACTTTTCCACGCATAAAGTACGGCAAGCAAAAGTCCGCAGGCGATGATTATTCCGTACCAATAGACCTTGTAATCACCGATTGAAAATGCAATCGGGTTAATATCAAATTCCCAGCCAAATCCGGGAAACTGCACATGATACGGCATAATTACACCTCATCAGGCTGTTTTACAACAGACAAAGTACAGTTGTCAACATCGAGCATCTCGGCAAGCCTTGCGTTGATATCCTCAAGCTTTGCATTTGCAACCGCATCAATGTAGGCAAAAATTTCGTTACCCTGCATTGCGTAGTCGATGATTGAATTTGAAATTGCGCTTACCGAGTTGAGCGATGAAACCGAATCGCCGTAAACAGATTTTCTTGCAATTTCAAAGTCCTCTTTATCAATACCTTTTTTCTTAATATCCGAGATATACTGCTTAATCATCTCAGCCGCCTGTTTCGGCGCTCTTGATTCACCGCCGAAGATTACCGAGCAATAACCCGGACCTTCAAAGAGTTCATAAGAAAAGCTTGATTGATGAGGTTTGAATCCATAAGATTTCTGTAGAGCATGCTCGTGTTTGATGCAAGTGCCGAAAGAAGAATATCTGTGCATGCAAGCTGCTTTTCGTTAAGAGGCTTGTCTGCTTTCTCTTTGAAGCCAAGATTGAACAAAGGCATTGAAACAGGGAAAGTCTGCTCAACATAAGGTTCTTTGATTTCATAAGGCTCTGTTTCAAAATAGTTTTTGATTTCCTTTTTCTCACAAGGCTTGAGCATTTTGTCGGCAACTTTAAGCACACCGTCAACCGTTACATTACCCGCAACGCAGAGAATCATATTATTGAGGTTGTAGAACACATTGTAAACTTCATAAAGCTTTTCGGCTGTAATTTCCGCAATTGTTTCAACCGTACCTGCAATATCAATTTTTACAGGATGATTGTGGTACATACCCTCAAGCATATTGAACATTACTCGCCAATCGGGAGAGTCGTCGTACATTTTGATTTCCTGACCGATAATACCCTGTTCCTTTGCAACTGTCTGAGCTGTAAAGTAGGGATCCTGAACAAAATCAAGAAGAATTTCAAGACTTTCGTCAAACTTGTCCGTACATGAGAAAAGATAGCAGGTTTTTTCAAAGCTTGTATATGCGTTTGCATTTGCACCTGTTTTTGCGTATCTTACAAACGCATCGCCCTCTTCACTTTCAAAAAGCTTGTGTTCAAGGTAATGGGCGATACCGTCGGGAACTGTAATTATATCGCCGCCGTTAACGGAAAACTTTGTATTAATACTGCCGTAGCGTGTGCCGAAAATTGCATATGAAGAAGTGTAACCCTCTTTTGGATAGACAAAAATTGTAAGTCCCGATGGATGTTCAACTTTATAATAGCTGTCGCCTGCAATTTCCGATTTGATTTCTGTAATATTCATTCTGTCCGCCTCCCTTACTTATTTTTGAGAACATAAACCGTATCGAGCAAGAGCTTGTTTGCGGCATTTACAATCTGCTCTTTTGTAACGGCATTAACCTCAGCAGAAACTTCTTCAACAGTTTCAAGGTCGCCGTTAAAGATTCTTCCTGTGTACCAGTTTTCAATACCGCTTACGCTGTCGCTGCTTGACTTGAATGAATTAACAACAGCAAGCTTTGTTGCCTCAATTTCAAAATCTGTAATTTCGCCGTTCTTCATGTCCTCAATTTCTTTTAGAATAGCTTTTTCGGCTTTTTCAAGATTTTCGCCCTCAACACCGCTGTTGATGTACATTATGCCCTTGATTGAATCATAGGAGGACGAGCAGTAATAGCAAAGGCTCTGCTTTTCACGAACATTGTTAAAGAGTTTTGAGCTTGCAGTACCGCCGAGAACAGCACACATAAGTCTTTCGGCAACCGCCTCTTCATCACCTGCGGAAATCTGTGTTCTGAATCCCATGACAAGTTTTGACTGTGAGAGCTCCATTTCCTCCGTAATATGTTTTTCTTTTGAAACATTCTTAACAACATCGGTAGATGAAGTCACAACATTTCTTTCGATATTTGCAAAGGCTTTCGCAAAAACCTCCTTTGCCTTATCGACAGGCTGTCGCCTATATAGAGAATCTCAAATTTTGCGGTTTTGAGAAGATTCTGCCATGCCTTGCAGAGTGATTCGGCAGTTGCGCTTGATTTTTTCGGCTGTGCCGTAACGCTTGATTCCAAAAACCTCATCCTTGCACATATGCTTTATAAGCTGTCCCATTGCATAGATTCGCTTTTCGTTGAATTCCGAATCAATCACATCAAGAAGCTGTCTGCGTTCCTGTTCAAGTTCACTTTCAATAAAAGCGTTGTTCTTGACATTCGGCTCAAAAATTACGCTGCACAAAAGCTCCGAAAGTTCTTTGGCAATGCTGACATCATCAAGAGAATATCTGTCATCAAGACCCGATACGGAAATTTTAATCACCTGACTTTCACCGTGTTTTGAAAGCGATGAAGTGAGGTCTGCACCGTAAAGTGAACTGAGTTTTTTGCTGAGAACAGTGAAATCGGGATATTTTTTGCATGAACGAACAAGCAATCCGCCCACAAGCGCATTCTCCGACGCTGTTTCGACAGAAAGCGGAACAACAATATTCACGCTGATTTTCATAGTTTTAAAACGGCTGTCCTTAATGTTTGTAAAGTAAACACCGTTTGCAATTTCATTTCTGTTGATGAAATTCATTTAATCAACTCCGTTTTCAGATTATCAGTCATATTGTATCACATTTTGATTTATTATAAAAGAGATATAAGAAAAAATAACAAAAGTGCAATAGCAATTTGAAACAATTTTACTTTTCCGTACAAGGCTATCGACATATTTTCCGAATTTTACCGCAATTTTATCTGCATAAGAATCTGTTAAGTTTGTTGCTTTTAATTGTATCATAAATAAAACAAATGCAACTATACGAACTTATTGACAAACTTGTCTGCCGATTTTCGGAAGTATTGGCATTAAATTCCGGATTGCGGATTTATTCTTTGTCTTTGCTTATCGTATGATGACCGAGAAAGTGCCTGTTTTTCAAAAGCAGTCATTCTGAAAGAAATACGGCACAGCGGTTTCTATACCTACTGTGCCGTATTCACTATATTTCCATGACAGAGCGTAAAATATTACTTATCTTTAATTTTGGCAGAATGTTTTTTGCTCTTACCGAATGCCGTCACTCCTTTCATAACGCCGCCACTGATAATCAGCAATGCAATCCACAAAATAAGGTTGCTGTTGTCGCCTGTCTGAGGGGACTTTGAATCATCAGGTTTAGCTGTTACGGTGTCGGGCTTTTTGATTTCTTCAGGTGTCGCATCTTCATGAGCAGAGATTGTCTTTTCGCAGTAGTCGCAGATATGGTTTTTATCCTTATCTACATGCTCAGAGATTGTCTTTTTGCAATAATCGCAGATATGGTCTTTATCTGCGTCATTATGCAGACATACATATCCGCATTCTCGGCACACACCGTCTTTCCACTCATGTGCTTCACTTGCCACAATCACAGCACCACAGCAGTTCCATTTTTGTTCATGATTAAAAGCGGTTCTTGTCGTCCACTCCTGTACACCGCCCTCGTGGTTTGTTCCGTCAAATTCTCCGTAGGCTTTACCGCAGACATCACATACCGCCTTTTCGGTACAGGTGGCATTGCCGCCTGAGCAATTTTCGGTTTCAAACGCATCGCATCCGTCCACGGTACATTTTCGGGTATGCTTACCGTCATTGTCAGATACCCATTCACCAAAGGTATGACCGTTGTTGACTGTTACGGTCATCTCTGCATTATTGCCCGATTTGTCGATGACAACTATCTTCTGCTCACCGTTTGTCGGTGGGAGAACAAAACCTCCGTCTGCATCAAGTGTAACCGCCGTGCCGTTTACAGTAACGGTATCAATATACTTCTCATCAACAGTAACGGTTTGTGCCTCACAATAGGTCTTGCCGTTCTCAATACCGCTGATTACAGGCTGAATATTATCAAGCGTTATACGGTCGGAGCGAAGGTATGTTATGTTAATATTTTCATCAACAAGCATTACATAAATAATATATTCTCCGTTGGGGTCTATGCAAAACGGTTCTTCATATGCACGGAATACAAGAGAGTTCAGTTCAGCCTCGGAAAGCTCCTTATCTGTTACCAAATAGGATACAAACACAACTCCGCTGTTATCTACGGCATTTATAGTTACCTCCTGTGTATCCTTAAAGAATATGCCAAAGGTAAGCTCGTTTAAGAATTCATTCCATTTATTTGTGCCTATGATAATTTCGCCCGTCGGCTTTTCGGTATCTTTCCACCGTGCGTGATTGTAATGTTTTCGGCAGGCATGGTTTCGGGGATTTCCTTATCCCATCCCTTAAAGGTATAACCTTTTCTTGTCGGATTATCAGGGGCGGTAATTTCCGTACCGTAATCCTGTGTGATTGGTGCAATCTCACTTCCGCCGTTGGTATCAAAGGTTATCGTGTACTGATTGATTTCCCACTTCGCCCAATATTCCTTATTGCCCATTTCTGCACCGCCGATTGCCGTAACAGGAGAGCCAGTCAGATTTTCGTTGTCATACCAGCCCTTGAAGGTGTACCCGGTGCGCGTCACATCTGTCGGGAGTGTTGCGCCCACGCCATAGGTGTATCCGGTGACATTGCCGCTGTTGATCGTGCCGCCGTTCGTATTCAAGGTTACGGCATAGGTCGGGGCTGTCCACTGCACCGTCAGTTCCGTCACATCAGCAGGAACACTGGCACCGGGTTCGTAGGAATTGCCATTGCCGTCAAGCCACATAAAATAATTATCGGTATCTCCGTCCGGGCGGGTCATGCCGTCGGACGCAGGCGCGGTAAATGTACTGCCGTTTTTCACAATGATCTGATAGCATCGGAGCTATTACCCAGCGTTCCGCCGCCAAGGTCAAGGGTAACGACCTTCAGTCCGTCAGAGCCAGTGTGTCAGGGTCCAGGATTTCAAGCACGGGACGGAAACAGACGTACGGGGAGGAGTATGCAGCAAGTTTGTCGTTGAAGGAGCGGGCCGAAAAGTACCCGCGAACCACACGGTACAACGCGCCGCCAGGAGAAACATCCTGCCCCCACGAAAACATTCTATTCCAGTTTTGGATATATCCGCTGTCCTTGTCCAGTATCCTGTCCCATTCGTTGCTTTGGGGCACGCCGCGTTTGGAATCGTCTAAACCCGTACAGTCACTTCCCACAGACGGTGTGCGCAGAGTATAGTCCACGCCGCCGCTGGCATAATTTTTGCCGAAAATCAGACCTGCGGTATTCAGGGCATCCCAGCTTACCGTATGCGTTACGGCATAGTCCGCAATGAATAGGCTGTGGGGATATTTATTCTTCTGAGCATACTCCTCGGTGGTTGCCATCTCCGATGTGAGCTTATAAGCGTTGACCGTGCCTGCATAGGTAAAAGGCACATAATGCAGTGTGCTGTCAGGTAGATTGCTGTTTACTGTTCCGGGAATATCCATTGCCGAAAGGTCAAAATAGTATCTGCCACCCGAGGCGAGGGTAAACTGCTCAGGCTGATTTTCCACCGTCAGCGCAATGTCTGTGAAATTACTTGCGTAATCGGTTTTATAATCACCGTTATACTGTTCATTGAATACCTTCAGGGTATAGTCGCCCGGTGCAATGTCAGACGGGATTTTGATTTCAACCGTTCCGCTTTCGGCAGTAGGCTGTGCAACTCTGCCATAATACTGTGCGCCGTTGTTATCCGCAATGATGACAGAGATATATTCATTTGCCCCTGTGGTCGCTCCGCTGTAATTCAGCGTAACGGTATCGTCGGGGGCGGCATCGGCAGTTTTTTCCGTTACGGCAAAACTGCGGCTACTATCTAAAAGTGTCAATTTCCATTCACTTCCGCTGTATTCGGGAACTTCGGTCAATCCTCCGTCGGGCTTTCCGCCCACAGCGGCAGATGCAAAAAGGACAGAGTTCAGATTTAATTTAAAAGCGGGACGAACACCCCATATATTGCTGATATCTATCCCATCGTGTCGATATTAGCAAAACCGTCCACAGAGGCAACATCGCGATTCTTTGCGCCCGGGGAGCGCAACCACCAATAGCTTGATGCCCAGTATTGATGTTCTCTATCCGCAATTCGCAGATCATTATTTACCGCAGACGCTTCCGCTGTGGAAAGCGGCCAGAATACAGCGTTATTCACTTGTGTGCCAGATACACAGTCGGTATTTTCTCTGTTGTAACTTCCGCTTGCAAGCGTCTGTTTTTGAACTGCATCGGTTTCTTTCGATGTCAGCTTTTCTGCAAGCGCGTCTATTGCGGTTTTCAAATCGCTGTCTGCATAAGCGGCACTCGAGCCAAACTTTGACCAACCCATATTATATGCCGCAAGCAGGGTAATATCCCCCTGTGAGCTTGTAACACCGCTTCCGTCATAACCGATAACTCGCCATGCAGCGGGATTATTATCATGGTTTTGCCCGAAATACACAGTCGGTGCGGTCGCTGTGTTTACATTTTTATTCAGTACCTCTGTGCCAAGCTGTATCGCAGCAGAGCCCTCTGCCCCAACCTCCTCGGCAAATACGCTTATCGGCGTAAGGCAGAGCATCATGCATAAAGTCAGCAGGATACTAAGTATTCGTTTTTTCATTTTTCGCCACCTCCGTTATATAAATTTAATCAAGAGCAGTTATTGTAATAGTACCTCTGAAGCCACCGAGATAAGTATTGTATGCCGAATTTTCAAAACTCAACTGCAATGTAATGTCTTTATTTGACGCATCATACATTCTGTTGAAATTAAAGGAATGTTGATCATTGGTATACGGTATTTTTGCCCCGTCCCTTTTTATTCGTGTAAGCTCCCTGCACAGATCGTCATCATAACCGTCTGTCATCTGAATAGAGTAATTGCCGCTGTTGTTAAATTCGTTTGAACCAACTTCGAGAGAACCGCTTAAGCAGACATTGTAAATATGTCCTTTTTTTGAGTGTAATATTATTCCTGTAGTATGAAATCAAGCCGCCCTTGTTTATTTTTTCGTAGACAGAAATATAGACACGACTGTTATTCAGTACTGTCCTCGGAGCGTTTGCCTCTCCGTAAAATATCCCGAACAGCTGCCGTTCTGACCTGCGTCACCCTTGTCGCCTTTATCTCCCTTGTCACCCTTTTCGCCTTTTTCACCGGTGTCTCCTTTGTCTCCTTTTTCACCGTCAACTCCTGTGGCTTTCACTCCCGTATCGGTCGTTCCAATCCACCAGTTGCCGTTTTCACCGATGAACGGGGTGTTGCCGTCTTTGCCGTCTGCGCCGTTTTGTCCGTTTGTTCCGTCCTTACCATCAGCACCGTCTTTGCCGTCAACACCGTCTTTACCGTCAACACCGTCTTTGCCGTTTATACCATCCTTGCCGTCTGCGCCGTCAAGACCTTTCAAAATTGAAAGATCGTAAAGGTTAAGCCATATTTCATCGCCGACATAACGCCACTGCAGATTGTTTTCATTCACACGGAACTCCGGTGTTTTTCCGTTTGCTCCGTCCTTACCGTTCTGTCCGGCATCTCCTTTATCTCCCTTGTCGCCTTTTTCACCGTCAACACCTGCGGCTTTTACGCCAATGTCGGTCACTCCGAGCCACCAGTTGCCGTTTTCACCGATGAACGGCGTATCACCGTTTTTGCCGTCAATACCATCGACACCGTTCTTTCCGTCAATTCCGTCTTTTCCGTCAAGACCTTTCAAATTTGAAAGATCGTAAAGATTTAACCATATTTCGTCACTGACATAACGCCATTGAAGATTGTTTTCATTTACACGGAACTCCGGTGTTTTTCCGTTTGCTCCGTCCTTACCGTTCTGCCCTGTGGGTCCTTTTATATCGGAAATGGCAACAAGGTTTTGCCAATTCTCTCCTTCATAGCGCCACTGTATATATTCTGTTGTTCTTTGTACCTCTATGTTTTTGCCGTCAATGCCGTCTTTACCGTCAGTACCGTTTTTACCGTCAGTACCGTCTTTACCGTCAGTACCGTCTTTGCCTTCAGTACCGTTTTTGCCATCAAGACCGTCTTTTCCGTTAAGACCGTCTTTTCCGTTAAGACCGTCTTTTCCGTTAAGACCGTTTTTGCCGTCAAGACCGTTCTTTCCATTAGTACCGTTTTTTCCGTCAGTACCGTCTTTGCCGTCAAGACCGTTCTTTCCGTCAGTACCGTTTTCTCCGACAGCACCTCTGAGCGTGTTAAGAGCTACAAGATCGTGCCATTCCTCTTCGGCGGTATCTCTCCATTGGATTGCTGTGCCGTTGTTTCGCACCTCAGGCAACACGGCTTTGCTATTTTCCGCCTTGCTGCATACGGCAGCAAATGCAATGCAAAGTGCGATGCAAAGCACAAGACAAAGTGCGGTAGTAATACAGTATATTCGTTTTTTCATTTATCATTGCCTCCTCTCAAATATTGTGAACGGTATTTATCAGTAAACAGGGCAACACCCTGTTTTAAGACCTCCATTTGGGTTTTTAAATAATATTCATCCTCAAACATAGCATAGTGTACACAGGCACGGACAAATATAAAAATGAGCGGTGTAATCACCGTGTACGGAATGCCGATTTTCGGCTCAAGTTGCTTGGCATACTCGGTATAGCGCTCATTTACCCCCTCAAAAAATTTCTTGCCGTGCTCAATATATTTCGGATGGGTATAGACCTGATACATCAGCCGATATTTTTTGCCGTGCTTCTTTGCGGTCCAATACGGAACCTCTTTCACAAATCGAACAACATCCTTCGGGTCGGTGGGAGCTTTTTCCATAAAATCATCCTCGACCTTTTCCATACAGTATGCAGTTGATTCAATAATCAGTTCATCAACACTGTTGAAATAGGAATACAGATTTCCCGTTGTACAGCCACACGCTGCCGCCAAAGCCTTGATGCCCGTACCGGTCAATCCGTTTTCAGCATAGCATTCAAAGCATTTTTCCATTATTTCCCTCTTACGCTCGTTGTGCTGTTCCTCTGTTGTTCTCATAATATTCGCTTCCTTTTGATAACTAATCGATTAATTAATTATAGTATAACACAGAGCTACGACAATTTCAACAATTAATTAAGAAAAAATCGCAAAATATTAAATTTTTATCGCATCTGTAGGGAACTTTACTGCTATAGCAGTACCCTTTTCCGAACTCTCTTCCACACGAACTTTACCATTGTGCAGTGCAACGATTTCCCACACCAAAGAAAGTCCCAATCCAACTCCGCCGTATTCTCTGCTTCGAGATTTATCTACACGAAAGAAGGGCTGAAAAATACTTTCTCTGTATTGTTCGGGGATGCCGTAGCCGGTATCCGCAACCGTAATAACAAGCTGATTGTCTTTGTGCGTTACGGTAATATTCACTGTACCGTCAAAACGGTTGTAGCGTATAGCGTTTTCGGTCAGATTGTATAACAAACGGTAAATCAGCGTGTCACTGCCTGTCATAACAGCATCGCCCGTGCTTTCAAGTGTAACATTGTTCTTCTCTGCAAGTGGTGCAAGGTCAGTGAAAATCTCTTCTACCATAGGAGCTATCTCTATGCGGTCGGCACACGATACTGTGCGAAGCTCACTCATTTCCAACAGGGTTTTTGTCATTTGCGTCATTCGTTCGGTCTGCTCACGCAACAATCTGAGAAACTCCGCCCGTTTCAGGCAATGCCTCGGGATGCTCTGCCGAAAAAAGTTCAAGCTGTGCCTGCATAAGCGAAAGCGGCGTGCGCAACTCGTGTGCGGCGTTTCCCGTGAACTGCCGTTGAGCGGTAAATCCCTCATCAAGACGGTCAAGCATCCGATTGAACGACTTGACAAACTGTCTCAGTTCAGGCGGAACATCTTCGGTTATCTTCATATCCGTCAAATTGTTAGGTTGAACCTTTTCAACCCGAGCGGTAAAAGTACGCAGAGGCTTCAGCGCATGCCCGCTTAAAAAATACGCAAGCACACCGCCTAACAATGTTGCCGCCGCCGTAATATACCAATTGGTAGCGATAAAGGATTCCTGTGCTCCGTTAATTACGATAGTCAATTCACGATCAAGCTTTTCGTGTTCGGGATCGAAAAAGTCAGGTTCTCCTTTGTCCGTATCTCCGTAACCTGTAACATAAGAGCCTATGGAATCCATATAATGGCTACCGGAATAGCCGATAAGAACATTCATAAAAATGCAGGTGGCTCCGATAAGAAGTGCTGTCATCAGAGTTATGCGCCATTGCAAGGATAGCTTTTTCATACTTTTTCTTCCTCCATAACATATCCTTCACCAATGCGATTGCGAATCGGGTCATAGTCGAGTGCCGCACGCAGTTTCTTTCGTAATGCAGAAATATGTACTCTTATTGAATTGCTGAAATTGTCAACACTGTTATCCCAAACATGGTCGAGCAGTTCTTCCTGACTGACGGGGCGACCTTGATTAAGAAGTAAATATTCAAGTATTCCGATTTCTTTTCGGGTAAGTGACAGTTCCTGACCGTCAGCAACGGCAACACGGGCTTTGGTGTCAAAAGCAACCTTTCCACAGTTCAAAACAACATTGTTTTGTGTAAACCGCCGGCGAGTCAGACTGCGTATTCTTGCTTCAAGCTCCTCCAAATGAAAAGGCTTTGTCAGATAATCGTTTGCTCCGGCATCCAGTCCTCCACCTTGTCGGCAACCTCACAGCGTGCCGAAAGAATTAACACTCCGGTATCTCTGTCGGTTTGTCGCAGAGTTCGCAGTACCGTCATCCCGTCTGCACCGGGTAAATTAAGATCAAGTAAAACAAGATCGTACTTTTCCATTCCGAGCAACTCAATTGCTTTGTTTCCGTCATAGCAAAAATCAACGCTGTATGCCAATCTTTTAAGGCTGCGAACAATTGTCTCGCACAGCGCACGCTCATCTTCAATTACTAAAATACGCATAGAAACTCTCCTTGTTGTGTTTTCATATTTCTTTGATAATTTAATTATATCATTATATCGCTCATACATAAAGTTTTTGTTAAGTTTTCGTTCTTAACAGGGATTTTACATCCTCTGTGCTACAATGAGAGCACAAAAGAAAGGAGTGACCGAATTGACTCGAAAGAAAAAAGCCGTATTTCAGATCGTACTGATTATCTGCGGAATTACGATGCTGTGTTACGGAGCTCTGCGTGGAGAGGCAGAAACCGTGTTAAGCAAGGCAATCCGGCTGTGTTTGGAGTGTGTGGGAATTGGATAACAAAGAACCGAAGAAAAAAAGAGGCGGTGTATCGCAGTTTCTCTCACGCTTTCGATGGCTTATTCAAGCAGGAGCAACTTTGCTGAGTAATATTCATCTGCCGAATTTATTGAAGGCAGAATTTATCAAGGCAAAGGAAAGGCTGTTTGCGTTCCGGGACTGAATTGCTATTCCTGCCCTGCGGCATCGGGCGCCTGCCCAATCGGCTCGTTTCAGGCTGTGGTGGGTTCGTCAAAATTCAGTTTTTCATATTATATCACAGGATTCCTCATATTGATAGGAGTTCTGCTCGGGCGTTTTATCTGCGGTTTTTTGTGTCCGTTCGGATGGCTTCAGGAACTGTTACATAAGATACCGACAAAAAAAGCTTTCCACTAAAAAGCTGAAGCCGCTGACATACATAAAATATGCAGTTTTGCTTTTTGCTGTAGGTTTGCTGCCAATGCTCATTACAAACGATGTGGGTATGGGAGATCCTTTTTTTCTGTAAGTATCTTTGTCCTCAAGGGGTACTTGAGGGGGCAATCCCTCTTTCCGCCATTGATTCGGGAATCCGTGCCGCACTGGGTACGCTCTTTTCGTGGAAGCTGGGCATATTGATTACGGTAATCGTACTGAGTGTACTTTTCTACAGACCGTTCTGCAAGTGGCTGTGTCCTCTCGGTGCATTTTACGCATTGCTTAACAAGGTGTCGCTTTTCGGAATGAAAGTAGACAAACACAAATGCATTTCCTGCGGAAAGTGTGCCAAAGTATGTAAGATGGATGTAGATGTAACCAAAACTCCCGACCACACCGAATGCATACGCTGCGGTAAGTGTATCCGTGCCTGTCCTACCAAGGCGGTCAGCTTTCGCTACGGCTTTGGCAAAGGAAAAGAAAATGATTGTCCCGCTGAAAAAGCGGAAACAGCAAAACAAAAAATTGAAACAGAAATTGAAACAGAAAAGGAGTAAACACCATGAAAACAACAAAAATTTTAACATTACTGACTGCCTTGGTGATGTTGTTAAGCTTTGCCGCCTGTGGCACAGACAAAGGCAATACGACGAATACTACCGCAAATAAGAAAAGCGAAACGGCTATGCTGACAGCTGTGAATCCAAACACAAAAGACGAGGCCGCCGACCTGCATCAAAAACTGATGGCACAGGAAAATGCTATTCTTTCCGAAAACAGCAAACTTTGGGAAAAGGTATTTCTTTCAGCCGATAAGGGTATGGCGAAGATTGAGGACGGCGGAAACTACGGTGATTTTCTTCTGAAAACGATTGACGGTAACAAGGATCAGTTCAGTGCAGATGAGTTGAAGCTGCTTAATGAAGGCGCCGAAGAGATTAAGGAAATTGAAGGAAAACTGACGATTTTGGAACAAAAATTTCCCGGATGCGGAGAAAAACCGTCCGATGGAGATATGAGCGTTCCGGCGGAAAACGGTAAGCCCATCGAAAAGGATGATCTGAAGAAATTCCCGACATTTGACGGCAAGGATCTTGACGGAAACGAAGTTAAGAGCAGTACGCTTTTTGCAAAAAATACCGTTACTGTAGTAAACTTCTGGTTTACCACCTGCAATCCCTGCGTGGAAGAACTTGCGACCTGGAAGCTCTGAATAAACAGCTTGCAAAAAAAGGCGGAGCAGTAGTCGGAATCAATTCATTTACACTTGACGGTGACAAAACGGCTATCTCTGACGCAAAGAATATTCTGGCAAAAAAAGGGTGTGACCTACAAAAACATTTGGTTTGATTCAAAAAGTAAAGCCGGAGAATTCACATCCGGATTGTACTCCTACCCCACAACTTATGTTGTCGATAAAAACGGTAATATTGTGGGAGAGCCGATTGTCGGTGCAATATCCTCCGAAAAGCAGTCTGAAAAGCTGCAAAAGTTGATTGATCAGGCAATTGCAAACAGCAAAAACTGATGTGTGCCCTGTCCCGACAAAGTAACAATAATGCATATTTTCAGGTTCTGTAAATTTTACATATAGATTCCAACAAATATGCCAATAATTAAGCCCATATAATTTTTCGTACAACAAAACCTCCTGCAACGGATTTTACTCTGTGCAGGAGGTTTATTCTTATTCCGATATTTTTTATTTCATCATTATATCTGTATAAAAATTTTACATAGCTGTAAAGCGGTTTGTCATCACAATAAATTTGTATTCTGTTCAAGCATTAAAAAAGAGGCTCTTTCGAGCCTCATTACCGCAAATGGTCTACCCTATTTTTGTTACTGTCAAAATGCAAATATCAAAACTGCTGATGCGAGAAAAAGTGCAAAAGTAATCGGTTGAATTTTTATGTATTTCTCCACTTTTTTAATTCGATCATCAGAAAATTGATTTGAGTTTGCTACTTTTTTATATTCACGATACGAATAAATTAATATACAAATTGACACAATCATAAACACAATATAAAACAAAAACAAATAAATTCTCCAGCAACGAACCGTAATACTTTGTTATCAAAGAAAATGCAAAGCAAGCAATCTGAAAAATCAGAGCTAAAATACAGGCTTGAATTATTCCGTCGCATTTATCCTCAGGCTTATTATCCTCTTCATTGGGTAAAAAATAATCATCTGCAAGGCTTGAATTAATATGAACCCTCTTACGATATAGTTTAATTAAAGCCGCAATGAACAGCAAGAAAAACATTGCCACATTGCTATATCCATAGATTAAATATGCACCGCCCTTTAACACATATATTAAATCTCCGTTACTATATAGAGTCAAGGCGTACATATATGCATTAACTATAACTACCCAAGCATATATTCTTTTAACCTTTTTTAAAAGAATATATATTGTTGCAAAGTGCATTGCAAACAGCAAAAGCAACAAAGATATAAACACAATCAAATCATACGGATTATGTGTTTTAAAAAAATTCATAAAAAGGATAATAATTCAAATACAACGCAGTTGTAGGAACATTGTTAAATCCGAAGTAATTATGCAATAACCAATGTTCACAAACAGCAATAATATAAATAAGCTTTGTAATCCTACGACAATTGAATAATAAATTTTCTTTGCTTTCATTTAAAACATCCTATCTGTTATTTTACTTTTCATATTTGACTATATCAAAAAGAATTCAAACGAAATCAATAATGTGTATGGTGATATCATGGCTGATGAGATTAATACACAAAGAAATTTTTTGGTCAATTCGGTTTTTACGAATACTATTGACGAAAAAATCACAATGTCGGCAACAAAAGGCTTTGCTGTAATAACTGCTCATATTAAATTCTTATTGAATGTATTAGATTGATTTTTAGTGATTAAGTGTGTATAATGTATATTGGGAGGTATCTATGGGAAAACAAAATTATTTTTTCAGCGGAATTACGGACATACTGATTCTTGCCATTTTGTGTGAGCATGACAGTTATGTGTATGAAATTGTAAAATTCATAAAAGAAAAATCAAACGGATGCCTGTCCATATCTCAGAACACCGTTTACGCAGTCACCTACAAGCTTGTTAACGAAGGAAAAATCAGCGAATATTCAAAGCTTGTCGGCAAAAAGCGCACACGAATTTATTATCATATTGAGGACGAAGGTCGGGCATATTATGAAAACCTTTTGGAGAGCTTTCATAATGCTTACAGCGGTGTAGAGAGTATTTTAAATATTTTAAAAGAGGACAAGGGCAATGAACAATAACGGGGATTCCCTATGTTGTCAAAAAAATAAGGCAGGCAATACATCAAAAGACTTATTGCGGTTGTACTTATTCTTGCACTCATATCAACTGTTACATACTGTATTGTTTTGCATGAAGACCATCAGATTACAAAAAGACAGGAAGCTGTTATAGCCGAAGATGTAATCGAATAGTACAAATTCCGTTCGGATATTTTTAAAATTTACAGACCGATTTCAAATTTGATTTTGAAATCGGTCTTTTTTGTATATACGCTTCTTACGCAATGAAAATACATATTCTGATTGTATTGTATCAATAGACATTGTAAAAAGCAATACTTATCAATATTTTCTTTATCTAAAAGTCATATATTCATATCTGCCAATGCTTGAATAACCATACGCAAACATAGCAAACAATATAAATACTGACCAAAATTTTAAAAATTTTATAGCCGTATCATATTTCGATGTTGTGTACATTTTGTTTAAGTCATCTAAATAAGCAACTATATTATTAATTAGAATAGATAATGATGCGCCGCCCCATGATGCTACTATTGAAATATGTACACCCGCTAAATTAAATGTCAAAAGCAGCAACACCCCATTTATGACAAAGAATAGTGCAATCAGTTTTGTAAGCGTATCAGAACGAAGCTCTCATAGAATCGCCAATCTTTCGATTTATAATAATTATTAGCATAAAGGCACAAACACAATATTCCGCTTAATAAAAATATCACAGTATTTACCGTGTTATCAGAACTATCAATCAGTTTAAATAATGTGAGCAAGAATATAGCAACTGTCAGTACAACATCAAAAGCAAAATATATCAAATATGACTTTACAATACGTTTGTTGCCGTTTAACTTTTTCGGATTGACTTTACTGTAATCTATAGTTTCAAAGTCTATTTTATTGTTTTCCGTCATGTCAAACACCTCATCTCGCCCATTCTCTTTTTTTCGTTGGTTGGATACCAATATAATGACTAATTTTATCAATATCGGTTTTGGGATTATCTGTCCAAAGAATGAACTCAACCATAATCAAAAGAGAATGGCTTAACAGATTTCATATCATTAACTACAAACATGCCTATAGGCTTGTATTTGAGTATATTGAAACATTTTATAATACCGTTAGGATTCACAGCCACTGCGACTATATGTCTCCTAATGATTTTGAAAAATTGTTTGAGAGGGTATCTTCTCTGCCAGCAGCTTAGTTGGCAAAACTTCTCATTTTATTTTGTGCTAAATCTTGACACAGAACCAGAATGATACTTTATTTTAGCTCTTTTTTGTATCAACATTTTATCATCATTATTAAATATTAATACAGAAAATGCTTTGTGACGAATTCCTTTTAGATGAGCCTCAATTTTAGGTATCTTATTGATTAATCTATCTGTCGAGTCAATTTGCATTACATATTTATTTTTATCAACATCAAAAAGCACTTATTTAACATCCTTTTCGTTAACTTAGCCCTATATACTTAAATATTTGTATCAAGCCAATCTAGTATTACTTCGAGATCACCATCACTTAAGCCATGTATATTATCATCACGCACACTAAAATATATATGTTTATTATTTTGTTTTAATTTTTTATTACAAATCTTCTGCTTGTGAAAAAGAAACTTGTTCATCATATTTGCTATGAATAATCAAAACAGGTACAGTAATTTCTTCTGTCCAATAAATAGCTGATCTTTTTTCATATTCTTCTGGGTTTTGCTCAGGAGTTGTCCCAATATAGTTATAAAGTAATTTTTGCATATCTTCACGAGCTTCGTAAGATTGAAACAAATCACTAACAGCAGATATGGCTATAATTCCTTTAACTCTATTATCCTGCTTGGCAGTCATATAAGTCATCATACCACCACGAGAAACACCCGCAACACAAAAATCTTTCATGTTAATAAAGTCAAAATGTGTTTCACACAAATCAATTAGTTTTATAACATCATTAAGATCTTTACCACCAAACTCATCTTTACCACTTCCGCCATCTGCTCCTCTATATTGCGATGCAACAATAATCCTATTTGTCAATACACAAAGTTTTGCGGTATCTTCATCACCAAGCAAACCGATTTTGCTATTTCCTCCTCTGTTATACAATATACACTTTCCTAGCGATTGATTTTCAACAAGACTCAGAGGAATAGATATATAAGCTTTTACTTGATAACCATCAGAAATATATGTAAATTTATACGAGATACAACTTTTACTCAAACTATTACTTAACTCTATTTGCTCTATGTCGTATACTTCTTCATTTTGATAGTTTATGAAGTTATATATATTATCCTCAGCAATCTCTATGTTTTCACTACAACCACTCAAGGCAAACAAAAACAACAAAATAACGCTAATATTTATACATAAGAATTTTTTCATTACAATCACCTAACTTTATAAAATTCTCTATATGTCTATAAAAAAGGGATATGATTCATCGGTATAGTGTTAGCATCTAAATAGTACAAAACAAAATGAGATATCCCCTTTAAGTGTTGTATAATAAAAAAGAGGAGGAATTCATTATGTCACGACAAAAAACTCATCACACCAAGCAATTCAAGTTGGATGCTATCAACTATCGCAAAGAGCACCCTGATCTTACACAGGTTGAATGTGCAAAGAACCTGGGTAATTGTTTGAGAGGGTATCTTCTCTGCCAGCAGCTTTAGTTGGCAGAACTTCTCATTTTATTTTGTGCTAAATCTTGACACTAGAACCAAGTAATTTTTCAATTTCACTTGCCTTCTCACCCCTTAAATTACTACTTAACTTTCTTAAGTGTTAAAAATTAATACAATATTATAGAAAAGTATAAACGTTAAG
>ENA-OQMZ01000235-OQMZ01000235.1-human-gut-metagenome-genome-assembly--contig:-NODE-235-length-24102-cov-1.512909_pt1 | contig 24102 bp, 38 predicted proteins | sample MGYA00242621_ERZ504862 | MGnify/ENA primary metagenome ERZ504862 (study PRJEB26092, sample SAMD00036393) | human gut metagenome | host: Homo sapiens | study: EMG produced TPA metagenomics assembly of...
TCCGAAATTCTGAGGGTATAATCATTGATTTATTTCTTTAGTTTATTAATTGATTATGCAAAAATACTGAATTTGAAAATTTATAGACAAAAAACTGGTAAACTAATTGCTTATTTAAAATAAAGTCGTACCTTTGCCAGCGCTTTCAATCAGAAAGTACTTTTGAAAAAAGAAGTCTTGGAGAGGTGGCAGAGTGGTCGATTGCGGCGGTCTTGAAAACCGTTGTACTGCGAGGTACCCGGGGTTCGAATCCCTGTCTCTCCGCTGAACGTGCTGGACAGAAATGGTCAGCAAACGGACAAAAAGCTACAAATCAATGATTTGTGGCTTTTTTTATTGCCCGAAAGTCCTGCTTCCAAGACTTCAAAAGTACGGTAAAAGACAAAGTTTCGTTACTAAATCGTTACCTATTCCCCGCCGGACAAAAACGGTAACGATTTGTCCATAAATGACCTGATAATGACTTGATTAGTCCATAGTCTGCATAACTCGAAAACGAGAGGTAAAAATTAATTTTGCAACTAAAAAAAAGTGAGTTATGAAATCGACATTCAAGGTTCTTTTTTATTTGAAGAAAGGTTCTGAAAAGAAAAACGGCGAGGTTATGATTATGGCACGCATCACCATAGACGCAAACTTTGCCAGTTCAGTACGAAACAGAGCATCCAGCCCGACAACTGGAGCATTACTGCGGGCAAAGCCAAAGGCAGGGATGCCGGGAGGATAAACGCCCTTTTGGACGACATACGTTCTTCCCTGAATACCATTTACCACGAAATGCAGCGGCGTGACAATTACGTGACCGCCGAGAAAGTGAAAAACGAGTTCTTGGGACACAGCGAGAGCCACGAAACAATCCTTTCATTGTTCCAAAAGCACAATGACGATGTGAAGCAGCTTGTAGGCATATCCAAGACGATAGCGACCTACCGCAAGTATGAAGTGACCCGCCGCCACCTCGCTGAATTTATCCAAAGCAAGTACAACGTATCGGACATATCCATAAAGGAGATAAGCCCGATGTTCATTACCGATTTTGAGTTGTATTTGCGTACCGCCTGCAAGTGCGGCTACAACACCACCGCCAAGTTCATGCAGTTCTTCAAGCGTATCATCATCATCGCCCGTAACAACGGCATACTGGTGGGCGACCCTTTCGCCAGCTACAAAATCCGGCTGGAAAAAAGTGGACAGGGGTTATCTGACAGAGGACGAGATTAAAATTATCCTTAAAAAGAAAATGGTTTCCGAACGGCTGGAACACGTCAGGGACTTGTTCGTCTTTTCCTGTTTCTGCGGTCTGGCATACAGCGATGTCGCAATTTGCGGCAGGAGAATATCCAAAAGTCTTTTGACGGCAACCTTTGGATAATCACCAAGCGGGTAAAGACCAACACGGACGTGAATGTCCCCCTGCTGGATATTCCCAAGATGATTTTGAAGAAGTACAAGGGCAAGTTGCCGGACGGCAAGATACTTCCCGTAATCAGCAATCAGAAGCTAAACGCCTACTTGAAAGAGATTGCCGATATATGCGGTATTAAAAAGAACCTGACATTCCACCTTGCCCGGCACACGTTCGCCACGACCACCACGCTGTCAAAGGGCGTACCCATTGAAACGGTGTCCAAGATGCTGGGACACACAAACATAGAAACTACGCAAATCTACGCCCGCATCACCAACAGCAAGATAGGCAGCGATATGCAGGGGCTTGACAAGAAGTTTGTCGGCATTGAGAAGATTTACAAGGAAGTTGCCATGTAATCTTGATTATATGGAACTGGTCACAATTTGTGACCAGTCCTTACTATTATTCCAACATTGCTAAATCTCCTAAAATATACGATTATGGATTTGCAGATTATCCAAAACAAGATTTTTGAGGTCAGAAGTTGCCGGGTGATGCTCGATTATCATTGGCAGAACTCTACCAAGTGGAAACACGAGCCTTGAAGCAGGCGGTCAAGCGCAATATCGAGCGTTTTCCGGGTGATTTTATGTTTGTACTCACCCAAGAGGAAGCTAACTTGCTGTTATCCATAGGGGTATCACAAAATGTGAATACCCCCTGCCTTACAACTTCGGCGTTGCTATGCCTATGGCTTTCACCGAGCAGGGCGTAGCCATGCTTTCTTCGGTTCTCCGCTCCAAAGTAGCCATAGAAGTAAACATTTCAATCATGCGGCTTTTGTCCTCATGCGCCAAATGGCAATCGGTTACGAGGAACTGTCAAGGCGCATCGAGGAACTGGAGGTAAGCACCGATGCGCAGTTCAACGAACTGTACCAAGTCCTTACCCAGCTTTTGAGCCAGTCGAAACAACAGAAAGAACGCCGTCCGGTAGGTTTCGTTACCTATAACCGTGGCAAGAACGAATAGGTAACGATTTCGGTAACGAAATTCCACTTAATAACCTATATCCCAGCATTGTACATTCTTCCACCTTGCGGCATCTACCGACTACCCGCATTTTTTATATCCTTTTCCAACTGGCACATTTCCCGAAACGCCAGCCGTGCGTGGCATGGCTGACTTGTATTTCGTGAAAAGAGCCGTTGGAAACCCGCACAAGCGTATTGCAAGCAAGCTCACAACACCCTTGCCTTTCCCGCCCGCATGGAGTGTTCCCTAAAAGATGAAAGAGAACAGGCACTTTTCCCCAGTTTCCCTATTTGTAAATCTTCCTCTTACGCAGTCCCCCAGCCGGGACAGTCGTTTTAATCATTTCAATAGGCAAAGGTAGTTACGTGTTCTTCACGATTTTGCAAGGTCGAGCCGTTCCGGTTTGGCGAAAAAATCTTCCCTGCCTTGCGAGGTATTTTTTGCCCAAAACCTTGCAAACTCTAAACACTACCCTTTTACGCTATGTGAAACGAAAACGACCGACCCGACCGGAAGACGCATAAAAAAAAAGTCGGATTTACGGGAAACAGGAAAAAAATTCAGTGAAACTTCAACTCCCTCACCTCTCAAATCCGCATAAAATTAAAAACTTAAAAAATTACAGCAATATGGAAGCAAAGGTATTATCGGAAGCAAAAGTTTATGTAGGCACTTATGCCAAGTACAACAACGGTTCATTGTCCGGCGCATGGCTCGACCTTTCGGACTATTCGGACAAGGAAGAATTTTATGAAGCCTGCCGGGAACTTCACAAGGACGAGGAAGATGCGGAATACATGTTTCAGGACTGGGAGAACGTGCCGGAGGGCTTAATCGGCGAAAGCTGGATTTCTGAAAACTTCTTCGCCCTGCGTGATGCGGTGGAGGATTTGAGCGACACCGAGCAGGAAGCCTTTTTCGTGTGGTGCAACTATAAAAGCCATGATTTGGGCGAGGAAGATGCGGACGACCTTGTACGTGATTTCCGGGACGAGTATCTGGGTCAATATGACGATGAAGAAGATTTCGCCTATGAAATTATCGAGGAATGCTACGACCTGCCGGAGTTCGCAAAGACCTATTTCGATTATGAAAAGTTTGCCCGTGACCTGTTCATGTGCGATTACTGGTTGATGACGGCTTTGTGTTCCGTGCGGCATAACAACCAATCCGGGCGGGGTGTCAAAGCCCTGCCCGTTAAAAACGACCAAGCGATGAAACGGAAAAGCATTTATAAAATCCTTTGGCGGGTGTTGCTGCTCTGCCTTGCATGGCGGTTTACCAGCGTAGCCGGAGCAGGCACGGCGATAACGGCGTATATCGTGTTTTGTGCCGCCCGTTTCCTGCTCCGGGTCTGCCTTTCAGCTTTATGCGCTGGGCGTGGCTCTGCTTTTCCTGCTGTTGCTTTCTTTACTGATATTATAACCATTAAAAAAATAGAACATCATGCAGTCACTTAACAAAAACGGGGTAAGCATTACCCAAACACCGGGAGAAGAAAAGTTCGTGAAATGCTGTTTAGGGGCTTTCAGGGGACAAATTTATTATCAATATGACTACCGCCACACGGACGGCGAACTTTTCAGCACGGTAGCCAAAACGCTGGACGAGTGCCGCCGCAGGCGTGACGAATGGATAGCGAAGAAGAACGGAGTAATAAACAAGTAAATTTTAGGGACATGAAAACAACAGAAGTAAACAAGGAGCTTATCGGCAGGCGTTGCGAGTGCATTTTTACGGGCGTTAATGGTAACGGGCGTTATCGAGGACACAGAAGAAAACGAACACACCATAGAGGTAAAAGTCCGTTTCGACCACCCGCACCAGTGGGGCGATGATTTGTATAATGATGTGTGGGCGTGGGGGCGCAAAATAGACGAGTTCGGCACGCTGCACCATTTGGCAACTGTTGGAGGATAAACCGGACTTTCAGATAATGACGGTAGTTTTCGGCGAACCAATCAGCCGGATAGACCGCAGTGTTTTTGAAGATGTTGCAACGTGGGGTGTCTGTTCCCTGCAAGGCTGGGTAAACAGCTATGAAAGTGTCCGGTTTGTAGCTATAGACGACCATACGGCAATCATCACGGGCGAATATAACATGGAGCAGGTAAAGGTGTGGTTAGAGAAATACACGTCCATAAAGAGCCTTAAAACCAGTTGATAGAAAACGGCGGCTGCTTGCCGCCGTTACTTTCTTCCGTGAGCCTGCCAGCGGGTGAAGAAAGTAACAAAGAAGCCTTTCGTTTTCCCTATCATGGAAACATCCCGCCGATGCTTCCCGGCGGGATGTCTGCCCGATATTTACGCTTTGCGTATCATTCCATACCCGGTTTCCCAAGAGGATGATAAAAACGAATGTCGCAACTATAAATCCTCATAGTGAATAAATTTTACACCAAGTATGCACACGGTTTCTTCTTCCTCGATGTCATATTTCCATGTCCGTTTATTGACAAGCATTTCCGTGTCGCAATCGAACCATTCCATTACAGGCGCATCATCTTCTTCGTCCGCCCATTTGAAAACCTGATTGGACGGCGTTTTCCATAATTCAGCACTGTCACGTTCGGAAATACAGTCCTTGTCCATAATGATGATGTCACCTACTGCCGGAACTGTATCTGTTTCCAACGTGGTTTCTATGTACACGAGATGCCTTCTATATCCAATTCTATTTTTACCATGTCGTTTTATTATTAGGGGGTTATTGTTTCCGTTTCTTCTTCGCTGTTGTCATTATTGAATGATAGTGTAAGTGCTGCATCTGCCCGAAGCTGTCGATGATATTAAATGTCAATCGTCTGCTGGTCGGTCGATGCCGAGGTGTAGTAGAGCCAGAACGTTTCTTTCTCCAGCGGGTAGAGGTCATTGGGCAGGAACACCGTGCCGTTATCCATTTCCAGCTTCCCTTTGCCGTCCGGCTGGAAATACCTTATCTGATAGGTAGTCGGCTGGTAATAGCCGCCACGCACCAGTCGGCAGCGTATTTCGGCGGTTTCCCCGACTTTCAGCCTTTTGGGTACTGGCAGTGTTTCGATGCTGAACGGGTACGCCTGCTGAATATCCAAGTTGTCATTACAGGCGGTGACAAGCACGAGGCGGCCACGATGTAGCAGCCCATGATGATTTTATACATTACATTCTTCATATACATTATTATATAGCGGTCAGTTGATAATGAATTTCAGTCCCAAAGATACCTGCGTGTGGAACTTGCCTATGTCCGAGCCGAACAACGCCCGTTCCCTTGCACTGACAAGCAAGGCTATCCGGTCGGTCAGGTAGGCTTCCAGTTCCAGCGTCAGCGCACCGCCGTAGATGAAGCAATCCTTATCCAGCAAGGTAGAGCCGTCCGGCAGCAGCTTTTCGCTTCGGTTGCTTGTTTCGTACCCGGCGAGAGCCGACAATCCCAATGAAAGGAAAAAAGTCTTTCGCCTGTCCGATAGGAATTTCAGGTAATAGCCGCCCTCTGCGGTGAACTGTTCTACGGGTATCTGCATATCCTTGTAGTCATACTTCTTGTGCAGGTATTCGCCGCCAATCACCCAGCGGTTGGCGTTCTTGGTGTAAACGCTGTACGCCGCCCCGATGTGTAGGCAAAATCCGTGTCGGAGTTCCAATGCACCCCGTCCGCCATGCCCGCCGTGACTTGCAAGCCTTTCATGCCCGGCAGGTATCTTTGCGCATGTGCCTGAAACGAGGTCAGGCACAGCGCAAAGAGCATCATTATAAAGATGTGTCTTTTCATTCCCTATTTGATTTTTAGTTCGTCAATCACTTCTGCGTTCACGATGTCGGCGTTCTCCACCCGTATGGTCTGATGCCGCCCGCCGTTCTTCTCGTAGAGTTCCACGACCAGCAGCTTGTCGTCAGGAATGGTGAACTTCGGCAGGGCGTACACCGTGCGCACGGTACTTTTTCCTGCAATCTCTATCACCTCGTTGTAGCTACGTACCGCATCCAGCACCGTTTCCTGAATAGCCGTGCGCTTGGGTACTTCTTATCGGTTATCTTAAACTTGATGAAGTCGGTATCGAAAGGCACGTTGGAACTGTTCTTTGTCTGCGTGTGTACATAGAGCATCCCGTTATAGGTGTAAATCCCCTTGATTAAGAACTGTATGCCGAAACGCTTGCTACCCAAGTGGCGCACTTTCCGGTCATTGTTCTTGTAGATGCTCTGCATTATCAGTTTCACCAATAGCGGGCTTTCATTCCCCAGTTCCCGGAAATAGATGTTCATCCGGGTATGTGAGAAGTCGGACGTATCTTCATTCTCCAAGAAGTCTTTCATTTCGATGTTGAGCATTTCCGGTTCACGGGCGTACTTGGCGTTGAACGAAAAGAAACTGCCGTCCTCGCAGATAACGGAGAAGTTCGTTTCTCCCGGAAAGCCCTCTGTCGTGGCTTTCACCCTGATTACGTTCTCCGCACCGTCCGCCTTACCCGCTATGATATGGTTGCTTCCCAAATCGACATAGCGGACGGCGGCGGGGAAGATGATATGCACCGTCTTGGCAAAGGTCACTTCCACGCCGTAGGGCGTAACCATTTGGCGGTACGGGAGTTTCCGGGTAATCCCCCGGTACAAGTCGTTGCCAGCCGCATACTTCACGGTGTCAGTGGTTTGTGCGTTTGCCGCACACACGCCCAGCAAGAGGGCGAACATTACAAAAATCTGTTTCATTGCTAATTGAAATTTTAACGGTTGATAAAATGGTTATTGTTGTTTGGCGTAAAGCATCACCCTGTACCCGGCTTTCAGCTTCACTTTCACGGTTCGGAACTTCTTGGCGAGGTAGCCGGACGTTCCTTGCAGCAATCCCCTTGTCACGTCCATAGCCACCTGCTGCCCGGCACTTTGGGCAAAGGAAATGCTTGTACCCAGCCCGCTTCCGATATTCGCCATAGCTTCGTTGAACGCTTCCTGCTCCATAGAGGACGGGACGGACAGCCCCTTTTGCCCGTCCGTGTCGAACACGGCGAGTTCCACCGGGATGATGTTGCCAGCGTACTCAATCGAGGACACCAGTATGTCAAGCCGCTCGCCCTGCACCTTTGCCGTCCCCGCCACGAGGGTATTCTTCGGCACGACTATGTTCCCCGCCTGCATGGGTTCGAGCAGCCGTAGTTTCACCGCCTGCCCGTCCGTCAGGGTTTGGTCTTGGTGGATGCAGGCGGCTACCGTGTTCTTTCCCATAGCGTACCCCGTGCCTACTGCCGTGTTGAAGCCGTAGTTTCGTGGCTGGCTGTAAGCCGGATGAAGTCGGCATCGCTCATGGGCTGCCGCAATCCCGAAACGGTCGTTTCCCTGACAGCCTGCACCGCCACCGCATCCGGCTTGCGGTCAATGTCGCCCGTTACCGGGACTTGTGCGACTTGTCCCTGCCCGCCGTTCATGTACTTTGCCGCCAGCTCGTAGGACTTTTCCAAGAGTGCCATTTGGTCGTCAGCGGTGGGTGTGGCGTTCTGTTGTTGCAGCCTATCGGTCAGTTCCGCTACCTGCCGCTTCAAGTCCTCTTTTTCCTCGTCCACCGCCGGAGTTTCATAGAACGTGCTTAACTGGCGGTTGATGTCCCGGTAAGCGTATGCCGAAGAAGCACCGCCGCCCCTTTGGGGCTTCGCATCCTCTTCCGGCATCAGGTCGATTTCCGCTTGCGGTTCTTCCGCTTCATCGTTCCCGGTGAAACCGAAGTCCTGCAAGGACTGTATCTTCTCCTGCTGCCTGCGGCTTATCATCGCCTGTTCGTAAGCCTTTTGCTTGTCGGCTATAATCCCGTCCTCTGCGGGCAGGGGTATGTCGGCGTTGAAGCCGCCCACGCTTTCCACGTTCACGTCCTCTTTGCCGGAGGGTGCGAATATCAGGTACATGCACCCGGCAAAGGCAAGGAACATCAGCGGGAAGACTATCATTTTCCTGCGCTGCTGCACCTGCTGCGGGGTAATGTTCCCGTTTGGGTTTATCTTCCTTTTTCGGCTTCCCGTCCGCCTGCGGTACGGTCGTGCCGTTCTCATTCTTCTGTACTTCTTCCATATTGCGGTCTGTTTAAGGGGTTGATACTTTTGGTTGTGTCGTTGCCGTGCAACGGCAGTTGCCTGATGTGTTCTTATTTGCAGCCGCCTGCCGTCCCGCTTCCCGATGTTGTAGATTGATGAAACGGTAATGTAGATAGACAAGCCGCCAAGGAAGAAGAACATCACGAGGATAACCGCCAGCCTTTTGCCCGGCGTAATCCGTCCGCACATTCGGCGCAGGCGGTCGTCCGCCCAGTCCCGCACCTTTCCGATGTAGTTTCGTTTTCTTTCCATAAGGCTATCTCTTAATGGTCTGCAAATCCTTGTTCTCGGTAATGGTGAACGCTTCGATGATGAAGCCGTGCGGGTTGTTGTCGCTCCGTGTGGCGTTGAGCAGGCGGCACGAGGTCACAAGGCTTCGCACCGTCAGGCTGCTTTCCCGGACAATCAACTGGCGGGCATACGTGTTCACCTTGTAGGGGTACTGGTCGAAGTCGCACTTCACGCTGTCAATCTCCACCGTCTGCGTGACGTTTCCGGAAATCACCCGGTTGTAGTAGCCCTTTTCCGCCAAGTCCTTGTAATAGTTGAAAGCGGTCTTGTCGGCGAGGAACAGCGAGCGTTTGATGTTGCTTTCGATAGCCCTTGTCGGGTGAGAGCGTGAAGAAAAGTTCGTGGAAACGCCGCACGTGCGACTTGGCTTCCACGGGTCTGTTCTGCGCCATGTCCTGCGAGAGTGCCAGCATCAGGCTTTTGCCGTTGTCGAGGACGTATATCTTCTGCCGCTGCTTTTCGGCGAAGCTGTACGAGTTCCACACGGCAAAGCCCGTCACTAGTGCGCACAGGCAGATGAATACCAGCGCAAAGAGCCTGATTTGCCGGAAACTCGTTTCGATGTTCGTTAATGACTTAAATTCCATATACTAAATATTGATGTTGGTTATTTGAGTAGTTTCCCGGTTACTTTCCCGCTTGCCGCACCGACCGCCGCCCCGGCGATTGACCCAGCCCGTGCCACGTTGCGGTTATAGGCAGACGTACCGCCAGCCGACACTATCCAGCTTGCCACCGTTGGAATGGTGAAGTAGCCCACGATGCCGATAATCATAAAGATTACATACACGGTGCTGCTCCCGTCAGGAATGAAATTCGGGTCTGAAAGCTGCTCGATGTCTTTTTGTAGCATCAGGGTTTGTATGCGTGCCAGCACGCTGCTGAACAAGTCCGACACGGGTAGCCACAGGTAAATGGATATATAGCGTGAAATCCACTGGGTCAGCGTGCTTTGGAAACCGTCATAGACGGAAATCGCAAACGCCAGCGGACCCAGTATGCTTAACACGATTAGGAAGAACGTGCGCAGCGTGTCTATAATCAGCCCCGCCGCCTGAAAGAGCATTTCCAGCAGTTCCCTGAACCAGTCCCGGACGGACTTCTTTATATTGTACGCCGCCCTGTCCATATACATACCCGTCATAGTTACCATATCGGAGGGCGACCAGCCCAGTTCTTCCAGTTGCCTGTCAAATTCCTCGTCCGAAGCGAGGTAAGCCGTTTCGGGGCTACGCATCAGGGCTTCATATTCCAGTCGGTCTTTCTGTGCCCGGTATTCGTTCATGTCGAAAGTCTGCGTTTCCATAAGTTGGTTGCACCCTTTCACCACTGGCGACAATACCGTGTTGATAGTCCCCAGCACGAACGTGGGAAAGAACATGATGCACAGCCCCAGCGCAAAGGGACGCAGGAGCGGGTACACGTCTATGGGTTCGGCACGTGCGAGCGACTGCCACACTTTGGCGGCTACATAGAACAGCGCACCCAGCCCGGCTATTCCTTTGGCTACCCCCGTCATGTTGCTGCACAAGGGCATCATTTCATCGTACAGCACCCGCAACACTTGGTGCAGGTTGTCAAAATCCACCGCTGCTAATAACATAGGCATACCGAATTTATATGTACCAGTAGCGTTCATCCGCCGAGCCGTAAAGAGCCAGCACCCGGTCTGTGTCGTTCTTCTTCTTTGCCCGCAGGTAGGACACGGATATGTTCTTTCGGGTGTAGTAGTTCACGAGGTTGCGGTAGTTGAGCAGGCTTTTGTAGGCGTTGTTGATTACCGCCAGCCTTTCGGCATCCGTCAGCGACATACCCGTCACGTTCACTACATTCTTCAAGTCCTGCAACACGTCCGCACTTTCGGAGAGCAGCTTGGCATACCCGGCTGAAATGGCGGTGAGTTCATCCGGCGTGTAGTTCGGGTCAGCAGCATGTTCTGGTAGTTTCGCACGTAGATTTCGGATATTTCCGCCACCAGTTCAATGGACTTCTTCACCTTGATGCCGCCCTTGACAACGTCGTGTACCGCTTTGAGCGCATCGTAATAGACTTTTCCCTGCTGGAAATCTTCTGCGCTTCCATGAAGCCGTCCAGCGTGTTTTTGGCTGTGGTGGAAGTCTGCACTATCTGCTTGGTGGTGTTGATGATGCCCTGTGCCAAATTGCCGGGGTCTGACACCACCCACTGTGCGGATGCGTTGCCGATGAAGCAAAGGCATACCGCCATAAGGAGAATTGTTCTTTTCATGTTCCTGATTTTTAAGTTGTTGATGATTGGGGATTACGTTTGCTTTCTGCAAGCCTCTTGATAGCCAGTTCAAGGTTGCCGCCCAGCTTGTCGGCAAGTGCGAACAGTTCCATTTTCTCGCTTTCCTCTGTCGTGAAGGTGTAATATTCTTCCAATGAAACTTCTGTGGCGTACACCGCCGACTGCGTGCCGCCCAGCGAGAAGAAAACTTCCTTGTACTTCCGTCCGGGGTGGTTCGCCATGTTGATAGACAATATCTGCGAACGCTCCTTGTCGGTCAATCCGAGCAGGTTTTGTATGCTGTCGAACTTGTTCAGATATTTTCTTTGGTCTAACAGGATTTTGCAGTCCGAGTTATTGATGATACTCTCTTTCACGATAGGGGAAGAAATAATATCCTCAATCTCTTGCGTGACTACAATCGCTTCCCCGAAATATTTTCGGACGGTTTTGTAGAGGTAGCGGATATAGTCCGCCATGTTCGCCGATGCAATCGCTTTCCACGCTTCCTCGATTAGTATTAACTTCCTTATTCCTTTAACTTGCGCATCTTGTTTATAAAGGCTTCCATGATGATGATAGTCGTTACCGGGAATAAAATCTTGTGTCTTTGATGTTGTCCAACTCAAAGACAATGAAGCGTTTGTGCAACAAATCCAGTTCCTTGTCGGAGTTCAGCAGGTAGTCGTACTCACCGCCACGATAGTACGGTTCAAGCACGTTCAGGAAATTGTTTATGTCAAAATCCTTTTCCCTGACGTTCTTCTGTTCAAGCTGTCGGCGGTAATCATCCCGGACAAACTCGTAGAACGTGTTGAAGCAGGGCGTTACCGAACGGTCTTTGCCTGTCAGTTCGATATAGGCACTCACGGCGTTTGACAACGCCACTTCTTCCGACCGCTTCGGGGCTTCATCATCCCGCTTCCACAGGGTGAGTATAAGGGTCTTGATGCTCTCTTTCTTCTCTATGTCGAATACCCCGTCCTCGACATAGAACGGGTTGAACGCTATCGGGTTCTCGTTGGTGTAGGTGAAATAAATCCCGTCCTCGCCGTGCGTGCGGTTGTGGATAAGCTGGGACAGCCCCAAGTAACTGTTACCCGTATCTACCAGCAGCACGTGCGCCCCCTGCTCGTAATACTGACGCACCATGTGTTGGTAAAGAAAGACTTACCCGACCCGCTCGGCCCAAGTATGAACTTGTTGCGGTTGGTCGTGATGCCTTTCTTCATGGGCAAATCCGATATGTCGATATGCAGCGGGCGACCGCTCACCCTGTCCACCATTTTGATGCCGAACGGCGAAAGCGAACTCTTGTAGTTCGTTTCTTCCACGAACAGGCAGAGAGCCTGCCCCAAGAACGTGTAGAAACTTTCCTCTGCGGGGAAGTCCGCTTCGTTTCCGGGTATGCCCGCCCAAAAGAGCGTGGGCGTATCGACCGTGTTGTGGCGTGGCTTGCACTCCATTAGCGCAAGCTGGCTTCCCACATCGTTGCGTATGCGTTTGAGTTCTTCCCGGTCGTCACTCCATGCCATGACGTTGCAGTGGCAGCGCACCGATACAAGCCCCTTGCTGTGCGCTTCGTTCAGGTACTCGTCTATCCATTCCTTGTTCACTTGGTTGGCACGGGAATAACGGGAGAGCGATTGCATGTTCCGGGCGGTCTGCTCGAAGTTCTTCAGGTTTTCGGCGTGGTCGTCTATGAAGATGAACTGGTTATAGACGTGGTTGCACGACAACAGCACGCCCACCGGGGCGGCGAATGACAGTCGGCAGTCGCTCCGGTCAGTGGACAGCTTCTCAAACCGTGTGTCCGTCCCGACCTTTCCGGGCAAATCTTCCACGTCCGAAAGCGTGTGCAGGCACAGTATGTCGTCCCCGACACGCATTTCTTCCGGGTACAGCCCGATGTCTTTCAGGCAGGTGGTATCTGTCTGCGATAGCGAGAAGTATTTCTCGATGATGCCCGCCTTTCCGTCCTGCCCGGTGATTTCCGATGCCGCCAGCCGGGTAAGGGTGACAAACCCGCTGTCGTTCATAATCCTTTCAAACTGCCCGACCGCTTCGATGAACTTTGCCGCCGCTTCCTTGTCGGCTATCTCCTGCGGTACAATCCTGCCCCGGCATAGGGTGGAGAAGTCGCTCTGTCGGCGGCTTCTCTCCCTTGTCGTCTTTGTCAGGAACAGGTAGCAGTAATGGTTCAGGAACGGGCGTTCATTGAAGTGCCGTTCAAAGGAGCGGCTTAAAAAACTAAGCTCGTCCCTTTCCGTGTCGGGCTGGTAGTTCTCCTTGATGAAGAAGTCCTGCTTGTGTACTATGGAGTAGTCGGGCAGCACCTTGATTGCCTTGTACCATGCCGAATGTATGGCTTCGTACTCGGCACTGGTGACGGTGAACAGTTCGGGCAGTTCCACCCTGAAAGCCACCGTTATGTCCGCATCCTTTGAAATGATGCAGCCGTTCTCCACCGCCAAAAGGGGGAATTTCCTTTCCAGCGTGGTAGCCTTTAACATATTTCTCATGGTCTTTCTTCCTTTCTTTTTTTGTAGGTGAATAATCGGGGTATCGCCTTTCGGCTGATAATGAAGCGTGGATGCCGTTTGCGTGCGGCGGCTTTCATCAGCGTGCGTGCGTCACTTGGCGTTGAGCCGGAACGTCTGCCACACGAGCAGCAGCGAAGCCGACACGATGAAACCGATACATAGCCACTGGTTCACGCCCGCCATGAACAGGACGATGAACACCACGAAGACGGCGAGCAAGCCGCCGCAAAAGATAAAGAGGTACTGGCTTTTCAGCCCCTTGAACTCCACGGGCTTCCCGATACCCCTGTTTACCTGATATTTTTCGGGCTTAGCCTCAACAACTCGTCAGACATAGCCGCAGGTTAGAGGAAGAACGAGCGCAGGATAGTGGCGGCTACAATCAGGAAGATGCACGCCCCGAACCAACTGGCGGCGGTCTTTGAGGTGTCGGGGTCGCCGCTTGAAAACTTGTTATATACTTTTACCCCGCCAATCAAGCCGCAGACCGCCCCGATTGCGTACACCAGTTTTGTTCCGGGGTCGAAATACCCGGTGATTAGGTTCGTGCTTCGGTGATGCCCGCCTGCCCGTTTCCTTGTGCGTAGGCACTTACCACGCGGCAAGTATAGCCGCCGACAAGAAGATTTTCTTTCTCATTGTGATTTGTTTTTAATGCCGGGCGGCGGGTGGATAGTCCGCCTTTCCCGGCTGGTGAATAATTTGAAATTTTAGTGGTCGGGGATAGTCCCGTTTGTCTGTTTGGTTTTCAGGTTGCCAATCAACCTGTAATCACGCTGTTTCATGCTGTCAGGCTTATACATTATTATATTATAGGAAATCGTTCATGTCGAACGCTTCGTGTTCCTTGCTTTTATTGCCAGCTTCGGCAGGGACAGCAGCCGCAGCCAGTTCCGCTTCGTTGCGTCCCAGCAGTTCCGCCACCTTTGCCAGCCCGCCGTTGATGTTCTCCACCACCGCATCGTAGAGGTTCGTCCCCTCAATCCTTGCCAGTGTCCCGGCGGCTTGCCGCTGTTCCGTTTCGGTGGGGTTGTCGGCGTTCGCCGTGCGTACCGCTTCGCCCAGTTCGTCAAAGCTCACGCCCGTAGCCCGCCCGGTATCATCGTCACCGTCCATGTACCCGGCTATTTCCTCGTCCTCGTAGTCGGGTTCGTCATTCTCGTAACCGGGCGTTTCTTCCGGCAGTCCGTCAGCCTGCGGCGCAAAAATAGTATCATTTTCAGCCGCTTGCGGGAGGTGTCCCGATTTGTCCTGCGCTGTCTGAAATTGTCCGCTCTTGTATCGGCTTTCACCTATCAGCGTGTAGCCTGAAACCCCGTTTCGTGGAAGCGGCGCATCATCCGTTTTGCCCGGTGATGTCCGGCTGTCCGTGTAGCGATACCACAGCCACAGGGCGATGTAGTACACCAAAAGCCCGGTAAGTATGCAATAGATTACCATAGTCAGACAGGCTTTTGGAAGTGGCTTTCGTACAGGGTGTTTATCTCGTCTTGGTACTGCTCGAAGTGGCGCAGCAGAATGTTTTCCACGTAGCTGCTTACCGTCACCTTTCGCCCGCCTATCACCGTCACGATACGCATCAGCTTCTCATGCGTGGTTCGGCTCACCGTACAAGCTGTCGGTCTGCCAGTTCCACTTTCTGAAAGTAGGTTTCCCGGTAGTCGCCCGAACCGCCCTTGCGCTTGCGGGGTGTCGGTTTCTCTACTTGCACTGTTTCAGCCTGCCGTCCCTCGTGGGCGGTTTCCGTTTCGCTGCCGGGCTGCGGTTCATCATCCGGCTGGCTCTCCCGCTTGGCGGGTACACCCTGCGAGATAAGTTCCCGCATAAAATCCTCGTCTATCTTCGGCATCCCGCCGCTTTGCTTTGCCATATCATTTTAATTTGATGTAGTACACTATTTCGGTTATCAGTTCTTCCAAGTTGCTTCCCCTTACCAACGGGCGGCTGGCGGGAAAGAGCGTGGAGCGGAACACCGCCTTTTTATCCGCCACCAGTTCCTTTTTGTAGCGTTTGGTATCGGGGATAAAGGTTTTCATCAGCGGCAGTTCCAGTTCCTTAATGGTCTTGTCGTAGGCGGTGTAAAGGTCTGTTTTCTCCCTACCGTCCACCATGTTCCAAAAGAGGTACAGCCCTGCAAGTCGGCAGGTTCATTCTTCACTAATAGCTTTTGGATAGCCATTGCGAACGACAGGCTGCTTTCCAGCACCACCTTGTCGGCTGAAATGGGGGTGAAAATGTAGTCCATGCCCGCAAGGGAGTTTATCACGCCCTCGCTGTTCACCGTGCCGGGCAGGTCGAAAAACACTATATCCGGCACGTGTCCGGCGGCTATATATCCGTCAGCCGTTGCAATCGCCTTTTCGGGCGAACTGCACAGTACCGGGTAGGCTTTCTTCCCCAGCCGGGTGAACTGTTCATACGCCATGCGCTTGTAATCTTCATCCGCCCCGACCTGCTCGGCATCCCGCTTGCGCATCCCGGCAATGGAGTGCTGGGGGTAGTCGCAATCGACCACCGCCACATTGTAGCCTTTGAGGTAGTATAGGTAACTCGCCGCCAGCACGGTAAAGGTGGTTTTGCCGACCCCGCCCTTTTGTGTGGAAAAGGCGACATAAAGGGGTGTTTTCTCGTTTTCCATATTGCTTCCGTTCATTATTGGTTGATAGATTTGTTTATTGCTTTCAATCATTCTTTCCATATTGCAATCTTGAAATATTGAAAGACTGTTTTATTTCAATCTTGTTTTCCTGCTTTCATTCTTTCTTGAAATATTGAAATCCTGCAATCATGTTTTATTGAAATCCTGCTTTCAATCATTCTTTCCTGATTGGAATATTTCTTTCAATCTTGCTTTCAATCTTGAAATCCGATGCAAAAAAAGGGAGAAAAAAACGTCCCCTGAAAACCTTGTCCCGATTTGTCCTGCGCTGTCCCGTTTTGTCCACCAACCACCTATTTTACAGCATTATAAATCACCGTTACTTTGCAGCGGAGTAACGAACCGCAGGGGGCGCAGGTGTAAAACAGGGCTGGTGAATGGCTGGGCTTACCGTTCCACGCTAACCCCAATCCGTCCGTGACGGATTTCGATTTTCGTCAGAAAATAGCAAGGTGTGTTTTGTATGCTACAAAACCGTTTTCCGTGCCTGAAAACGCCTTGCCCCTTGCGGGGGTAAAAATCACTCCGAAGTCGTAATTTTTTAATCCAAAGAAGCATGGAAACAAGAAGAACCAACAAGGGCGGTCGCCCCGCCCTCCGCAGACCCGGCGAAGCATCGCCATGTCCTTTACCTGAACGACCGGGAGAATGCCCGCTTCCTCTCGCAATGGAGCAGTCGGGCGTCACGAGCAAGTCCCGTTTCATCGCCGCCCGGCTGTTCGGCGAGCCGTTCCGGGTGGTGAAAGTGGACAAATCGGCAGTAGAATATTGCGCCCGGCTGACCGAATTTTATGCCCAGTTCCGGGCGGTTGCGGTCAATTACAACCAAGTGGTAAAGGCTCTGAATAGTAACTTTTCGGAGAAAAAGGCACTGCTTTTCTCTATAAACTGGAGAAAGCGACCACCGAACTGGCTGTGTTGAACCGTCAGGTTATCGACCTGACAAACGAGTGCAGGGAACTATGGTTGCCAAAATAAGCACGGGCGGCAATATGTTCGGCGCACTGGCATACAACCAAAACAAGGTGGACAGCGGGGAAGCAAAGGTGCTTTTCTCCAACCGGATGCTGTTGGGCGAGGACGGGAATTTCTCTATCGGCGAGTGTATGCGCAGCTTTGAAATGCAGATGCCCGTCCAGCTATCCACCAAGAAGCCGATACTTCATATTTCCATAAACCGCACCCGGAAGACGTGCTGACCGACCGGCAGCTTTCCGACATCGCCAAAGAGTATATGCGGAAGTTGGGCTATGGCGACCAGCCTTATCTGGTGTACAAGCATACCGACATCGACCGCCACCATATCCACATCGTGGGGTTGCGGGTGGACGAGAACGGCAAGCCGCTGAATGACAAGTTCGAGCATCGGCGCAGCAAGCAAATCACCCGTGAACTGGAGCAGAAATACAACCTGCACCCGGCAGAACGAAAGGAACGTGCCGAACGCCCCGAACTTAAAAAGGTGGACTATGCCGCCGGGGACGTGAAGCACCAAATCGGCAACACCGTGAAAGCGGCTTGCTATGGCTACCGCTTCCAGTCGTTCGGGGAGTACAAGGCTTTGCTTGCCGCTTACAACGTGTGCGCCGAGGAAGTCAAAGGCGAGATAAACGGCAAGCCCTATCAGGCATTGTCTATTCCGCCATGAACGACAAGGGCGAAAAGGTGGGCAACCCGGTAAAGGCTTCCCGCATCGGCAAGTCGGTAGGTTATGAAGCGGTGCAGCGCAGAATGGAGAAATCGGGCGAAGCAATTAAGAACGGGAAACTGAAAGAGCGCACCCGGAAGATTGTAGCCACTGCCATGCAGACCGCCCGCAGCCGCAAGGAACTGGAACGACAGCTAAAGAAGCAGGGCATTGATGTGGTATTCCGTCAGAACGACAACGGGCGCATCTATGGCGTTACGTTCATCGACCACGACAGCCGGGTGGTGCTGAACGGTTCACGCTTGGGTAAGGAGTATTCGGCGAACGTGTTCAACGAACGTTTTTCGGGCGAAACCGGAAAGATACACCAGTCCGAAGTGGCAGCACCGCAGCAAGACCAGCCCACGCATCAGGAACAGCCGGGCTTCACGCCGAAAGCCGACATCGTTTCGGGCATGGCTTCCGTGCTGGGTGCTTTCGGCGGTTTGCTGGGCGGCGGTGCATCAGGCGGTGACGAGCCGCAGGACACCGACCGCCAAAAGAGAAAGAAGAAAAAGAAGCGCACAAGGCGCATCAACTAACTTAAAAACATTACAATCATGCAACAGGAAGATGATTTGAGAGGGCTTGCAAGGGTCATGGACTTTATGCGGGCTGTCAGTATTCTATTCGTGGGAATAAACGTGTACTGGTTCTGTTACTCCACCCTGAAAGAATGGGGAGTGACGTTTGAGGTGATAGACAAGATACTGTGGAACTTCCAGCGCACCACCGGGCTGTTCTCGTCTATCTTATGGACAAAACTATTTTCGGTGGTGTTCCTCGCCCTGTCGTGTATCGGCACTAAGGGCGTGAAAGAGGAAAAGATAACGTGGGCGAAGATACATTGCACCTTGCGGCGGGTGTCGTGTTGTTTTTCCTGAACTGGTGGCTGCTGGAACTTCCGCTGCCACATACGGCGGACACTGTGTTTTATATCGCCACGCTGTCGGCGGGCTATATCTGTATGCTCATGGCGGGTACGTGGATGTCCCGGTTATTGAAAAACAACCTCATGGATGATGTCTTTAATACCGAGAACGAAAGTTCCAGCAGGAAACAAGGCTTATCGAGAACGAGTATTCTGTAAATCTGCCTACCCGGTTCTACTATAAGAAGAAGTGGAACAATGGCTATATTAACGTTGTAAACGTTTTTCGTGCGAGTATCGTGTTAGGAACGCCGGGCAGCGGGAAGTCATACGCAGTAGTAAATAATTACATAAAACAGCAAATCGAGAAAGGTTTTGCGCTCTACCTGTATGATTATAAGTTTCCTGACCTTTCGGAAATCGCTTACAATCATTTGCTTAACCACTTGGACGGCTACAAGGTCAAGCCGAAATTTTACGTTATCAACTTTGACGACCCACGCAAGAGCCACCGATGTAACCCTATAAACGCCAGCTTCATGTCGGACATTGCGGATGCTTATGAAGCCAGCTACACGATTATGCTTAACCTCAATCGAAGTTGGATAAGCAAGCAGGGCGACTTCTTCGTGGAAAGCCCGATTATCCTGCTTGCAGCCATTATTTGGTATTTGCGCATCTATCAAGGCGGCAGGTATTGCACGTTTCCCCATGCCATAGAACTGTTGAACAAGAAATACGCTGATGTATTCACGATTTTGCGCAGTTATCCCGAACTGGAAAATTACCTTTCCCCGTTCGTGGACGCTTGGGAAAGTTCGGCAGTTGAACAGTTGCAGGGGCAGATTGCCAGTGCAAAAATCCCGCTTTCAAGGATGATTTCACCCGCCCTTTACTGGGTAATGACGGGCGATGATTTTTCACTTGACATCAACAACCCGAAAGAGCCTAAAATACTGGTTGTCGGCAACAATCCTGACCGCCAAAATATCTACTCGGCAGCACTGGGATTATATAATTCCCGTATCGTGAAGCTGATAAACAAGAAAGGTCAGCTTAAAAGTTCGGTGATAATAGATGAATTACCAACTATATATTTTCGGGGGTTGGATAATTTGATTGCCACCGCCCGAAGCAACAAGGTTGCGGTTCTGTTAGGCTTTCAGGATTACAGCCAGCTTACCCGTGATTACGGGGACAAGGAAAGCCGGGTTATCCAAAATACTGTGGGTAACGTGTTCAGCGGTCAAGTAGTCGGTGAAACGGCGAAAATCCTTTCCGAGCGTTTCGGAAAGGTGTTGCAGAAACGGCAGAGCATGACGATAAACCAACGGGAAAAATCCACCTCGATAAGCACCCAAATGGACAGCCTGATACCCGCCAGCAAAATATCCAACCTCACGCAAGGTATGTTCGTGGGTGCTGTGGCGGACAACTTCGATGAACGGATAGAGCAGAAGATTTTCCACTGCGAAATCGTGGTGGACAACGAAAAGGTGAAGCGGGAAACCGCCCATTACGTGAAGTTGCCGCAGATTATCGACTTCACCGACAAGGACGGCAACGACCGGATGCAGGAGGAGATACAAGCCAACTATGACCGCATCCGTCAGGAAGTCAGGCAGATAGTCGAGGACGAGATAACCCGGATTAAGAACGACCCGGAGTTATGCCACTTGATTAAGGAGGAAGAATAGCTATATATAATAATGTATGGAGTGAAGAACAGCCGATGTAGCTTTACGGTTGTTCTTCATTTTGCTTTTTGGTGCGGTAGGCTTCAAAACGCACTAATATTTCGTGCAGGTTCTTCAATGCTTCCACAGCCTTGCCTATCGGCGGCATCTTGCTTTTGTCGAAAGTCAGTTTCTTCAAATCGGTAGTGTACGCCGTAGCCACTTCGGGTAACGCCATGACCGCTTCGGCATCCTTGAATATCGGTGCATCAGCCAGCGACAAGTGCGAACGGGAGTTTTTATTTAGTCCGTCCTCTATCGTCACCCGGTACATGGCATCCAAGAAATCTTCCGAATGTAGGTAATCGTTATATTCCTGATTGTGGTAGAGTGCCGACAAGTCGTAAACGTCACGGATATGCTTTGCCAACAGTGCGGCTGCATCCTCATTGTAAGACAGCTTTACCAGCTTGAAACCTTGTCGCAGATAGTCTTTCGGGGGTTGATACACTGCGTTTCAAAACTTTCCAGCCGTAGGTGCTTATCAGTTCCTCTTGCCCGATGCTTTCAAGAAAGGCGGTCACAATCGGTTTGATAACCCGCTTGTCCGCCGGGTAGAACATCAGTTTTTGTCCGGCAGGTCACAGGATTTTATCTCTACTTCCAAATGTTCTTTCAGTCCCACGCCTTGAAATACATTGTCATACGAGAAATACAGTTTACGGTAATTACCGCCCGTTTCCGACAAATCTTCCTTGTATATGTCACTATTGAGTTCGGCTATGTATTTGGAAAGTTTCTTGTTCAATGTCTTTTCTGCCTGCTTGGACGCACCTTTATCACCCGTGAACACGAACAAGTCCAAATCTTCCGAGAAACGTTCTATCAGCGTAGGCTTGGAAAGTGAAGTTCCGCCTTTGAAGTAGGTCTTATCCGCATATTCGGACATGGAAATATCCCGCAGTATCTTCGATACCCAGTAATCCTTTTCCACGTGCGACTGCTCGTAGCCGAAATGGTCAGCCGCCAGTGCGATGATTTCCTTGAACGCTTCCTTGTCCGAATGTAAATTCATATTTCTGTCCTATGCTGTTTTATAATCCAAGTTGAACCGTGTCGTGGGAAGAATGGTCTTTGCCATTTCCGTTTGCAATACGGTTTGTCTGATGTCGCCCAGTATATCCGCCACCACCTTTCTGACACGTGGCGGGTAACTTTTCGCCAAAGATACGATTTTTTCCAGTTCCGGCAGGCTGTACCCGTTGAAATATTGGCTTTTGACCCGGTTGTAGATGTCCTGCCCGGTTGTTCCGGGTATGCGCTTCATGTCCTTTATCGCATCGAGCAGCCGCAAGTACGGGACAAGGCTTTCATCCGGGTAGTCCATGCAGTAGGCTTTCACGCACTCTATATCCAAGTTCTTGAAACGGAAACGGCGAACCGGGTTAGGAGTGGCTATCGTTATGGTTGTGGCTACCTGTTCGGTCAGCCCCATTTTGTTATAGATGTAAGCCCCCGTGATATAGCCGTTCAGTTTTTCAGTCAGGTAGCGGAACTGTTCATCCTGATAGACAGGCAGCTTTCCCAGCCCCAGCACTGATTTCTTGGGACGGTAGTACGCCCCCTTTTCAACCCGTACCAGTACCCCTTTGCGGCTCTGTTCGGAAAGTAGCACCGCAACATTGGCGGTCTTTTCCGTTTCAAACGATAAATCCCGGAACGTGAATATACGCCCGGTATCTATCCGTTCAATCTGCCCAAGTATCTCTTTTCTGAATGAAGCCATATTTATGTCCTTTGTTTCTATATGCAAAGATAGTATATTATGTAATCACCTGCAAAAACATAACAAAGATTTTGCCGAAGATGTTTTCTTTTTGTCGTGTCACCTGATAATAGGAGAATAACGGAAACTCAATCAAAGGCTTGCCATACGCTTCATAAACGCTTCACAAATGGCTCACAAGTATAATGCGATTTTTGTAAAACTGTTGATTATAAGCCGAAAACAATATATACAAATGGCTCACAAATGGCTCGTTTAAAGCAAGCGATTAACTTCGGTCTGTACCCGTTTTAAATCTCCAACCAACAGTTGGAGATTTACCGCACCCGGATAATTTCAAGCTCCGCAGGACAAATTCGGGCATCCCTTGCCCCCGTTTTTAGTCGCTATCTGTAGACTGGACTATTATTATACCATTCAATAATCAAATCATTATCGTTATTATGGACATTTAAAGTGAAAAAGATATTCCTATAATGATTAAAGCAATAGATGCAAATATGTATCTATATCTTTTTGTAGAAAACATTGCTCCTATACAAGAGATAGATACAGCAAATTGCATACATTTTAAACTTTAACTCTGTAGTCTTAAATATACACATAGACAAAAAAGATAATGCCAAAACAAATAGTATAGCATTCAATATATATTTCAGTTTCATATTCCTTTGATTTACATTGACCTTATTAGCAGTAGCATATAAATTGCTCATCCTAACCCCAATAACCAAATCCATTACACAAAAGAAACAAGGTGAATCTCTTTTCCTTGTGTTTCAGCCCATAGACCAGCCCGATAATAGCACATAAAGGAATATTAGATGAATCTGCATTTTTTCCTTTATTTACAAGGTATTTATGACTTTCTTTGCTCAATTTGCAAATCTCACGGTTCTCATTGTTCTGTTGTAGCATACATTTATTGCAACTTAATGTTCCCATGATTCAGTTTAATCTATTTTCTCTAATTCAATTGTAGCTACTTTCTCTTTATCTGGACTAATTTCATTCTGTATAATGGTTATATGTTTTTGGGTATAGCTTTTGATAATCCAAGGGGCTCCACCCAAATATAAAGCATTGCTATTAAATGTGATATATTTCCCTTCTATTGTATAAGTAATATCAATTTCATCGTAACCTTCCCAATTTACTTTCCCTTTCCGAGTATCTACAAATTGCATACCGACCCCCATATTTTGTACTGTCCAAGCCTCACAATGCCCTGTTCCACGCCATGAAGTCTGATAAAGTGCTTCGGGGGTTAATTCATTTGTCTGTTCATTATCATCGTCGCAGCTTATAAAGCTGAATGTACAGAGGAATAGCATAAGTATTCCAAGAATTTCTTTTGTTTTTCATATTCTTTTTTTTAATCTCTTGTTTAACTCATTCAATCTTTATTTTGTCTCTTCGTTGAACCAACCAAAGATAAGACAAAGATAAAAAGAAGAATTCTTTGGCAGATTAAGATACTCTTGGAATATTGTTATAATGTAAATTTCTAAACCTATGTTTATTTTTTGTTGTCAAAACTTTGCTTGCGTCTGATTCGGCTCATGTGTATGGGTGTAATTTTAAGGTAGGATGCTATTTCTTTTAGTGATACCATTTTGAAGGATTGCAGGGCATTTTTTTAAAAGTTGGAGGTAACGCTCTTCCGGTGTGAATCTGAATAAATCCAAATAACGTGAATATGAATTGGAAAACATCTGTTCGGCTGCGATACGGCTATCCGTTGGTTTTCATTATTTCCTTGAATTTTTGCTGTAAGAATGTAGAAGAACAGATGTAAATCTCGCACTGGATTATCGCCTGTATATTCAATTCTGATTTCATGCCATATAAGCAAGTGGGATAATCGGCTATAAATTCATTTGGAAAGGAAAAACCGA
>ENA-OQMZ01000236-OQMZ01000236.1-human-gut-metagenome-genome-assembly--contig:-NODE-236-length-24066-cov-1.434981_pt1 | contig 24066 bp, 28 predicted proteins | sample MGYA00242621_ERZ504862 | MGnify/ENA primary metagenome ERZ504862 (study PRJEB26092, sample SAMD00036393) | human gut metagenome | host: Homo sapiens | study: EMG produced TPA metagenomics assembly of...
TGAAACCGGCATGGGAAGAATGGGACTGTGAAAACGTTTATGAAAAGTAAATAATGGATATTTATTAGATTCCATATATAAAGGCAGTGATGTGGTGGAGGCCGCGAATTTGGTAAGCAGGCATCTACAAGAACCTGTCTTTATTTATTGTGAAGACTTTGAACTGCCTCATATCGGTCCCAGATATTTATTCAGCCATCGATATGGTAGTTGCGTGGATGCGGCGGATATAGTGACTTATGCATTTCGGGCTGTCGGCATTCCTTGTATGGAAGATACGGATGCCAGAGGGGGACATGTGTGGAATGTTGTTCGTGACACGACAGGGCGCGATGTACCTATTTGGTATATAGCTTCGGAGGCTGTAAGGGGGAGTAGGGATACGGGAGGGTATAAACGTGGCAAGGTTTACAGGCCCATGTATGGTTTTCAAGAAGAAAAGGCAGCACATCTGGGAGGATGATTGGAAATCAATGACCGCTTTTATTCTATCACCCTTATATGAAAGATGTCAGTTATGCATATTATCCGGATACGTTACGCATACTTACCGGTATTCCTGATGATGAGGTTTGTTATCTGGCCCATTTCCACGAAGCGCATTGGTGGAGTTGTGCCTGTGCACGTTCGGCAAGCGGCAAGATGGAAATACCTAATCTAGAATCGGAACTGGTATATCTTCCCATGAAATATACCAAAGGCAATTATTATCCTTCCGGCTTCCCCTTTTGGTTTGCAGGTGGAGAAATAAATACGTTTCTTCCGGATTGGGAGAAAACAGTAAAGGTTCGTTTGTATAGAAAATATCCGGTATATGGTTGGTTGCGCAGCTTTATGAGCCATGTGGTGGGAGGTACTTTTGAGGGAAGTATGACGAAAGACTTTGAAGATGGAAAGAGATTATATGAGATAGCGGATACTCCCGTGATAGCAAGGAATAGAATCTTCCTGAATAAGCCGGTTAAGTGCCGTTACATAAGATATAAGGCTGACAATGATAAATATGCGGAATTGGCAGAAATGACATTTTATGCCAATGGAAAGGCTGTTTCTCCGATAGCGGTTTGGGGGAGTCCTACGGAAAAAGGAAATATACATGTGCTGGCAAAGCATGTGGCGGATGGTGATCCTCTTTCTTATTATTTGTCTTTAGACAAAGGAGGGGAGGTTGTTGTTGATTTGGGTGGGGCTTCAGTAATAGATTGTCTGGAGTATATGCCCCGGAATGACGACAATTTTATTTCTCCGGGTGATACTTATGAGTTATTCTGTCATGCCGGTACTGAAGGATGGAAGAGTTTGGGAAAACAGCGGGCTGATACTACCTGTTTGGACTGGATTGTGCCGGACAATGCATTGTTCTGGTTGCGCGATCTGACCCGTGGGCGTGAAGAACATATTTTCTTTATGCAGAACGGGCGGCAGAAATTTCCAACCTTTTAAGATTTAAAATGAGGTATATAAAGAAATACATAGGCGTTTTATATAACTTGCTGGTTTGTGTGACCGGAGGGAGTTTGTTAATGATGATTATTTGGTTGTTATTACAGATATTTGTTTTTGCCTCATTTGCCATACCTTCTGACTCCATGGAGCCGGTTCTGATACCGGGTGACTATGTGCTTGTCAATAAAATGTTGAAAGGACCACGTATATTCAGCCTTGGTGATGCCCGGCAACATAAGCCGCTACACATCGATCGTTTGAAGGGATTCAGTGAATTTCAACGCAATGAGGTATTGGTCTTTAATTTCCCTTATCCGGAACGATGGGACAGTATAGGGTTTAACCTGATGCTTTATTATGTAAAGAGGTGTATCGCATTGCCGGGTGATACTGTTGAAATAAGGGACACCCGATATAGGGTCAGAGGTTATGATAAGGAATTAGGAAATATAGTTTCACAAAACAGTTTGGCGCATTTTTTGGAGAAACCGAGGAATGTGGAGAAAATGATACAGGAAAATTGTTTTTTTGCTTATCCCGGTGATACCATCTTAAAATGGAGTATTAAAGATTTTGGTCCTTTTTATCTTCCTTCCCGTGGGGATACTATTGTGATGGATGATAAACATTATTTGCTTTATCGCAATCTTATAGAATGGGAGCAACAAGATAAATTAATAGCAAGTAACGGACATTTTTATTTAAATGGGCGGGAAGTGGAGCATTATGTTTTTATGCACAATTATTATTTCATGGGTGGTGATAATTGTTATAATTCTCAGGACTCGCGCTATTGGGGGCCTTTGCCGGAGGAATATATTGTAGGAAAGGCGACATTGATATGGAAGTCTAAGAATGGAGTGACGGATGAAATACGTATGGACAGGATATTTAAAAAGATAAAGTAGTATGAGAGTTTGTGGTGTATATTTTGTTTTTGTAATTCTTTCTTTCTGCTTGTACGAATGGAGTAAGTCATTTGGATATTGCTTTGCAGCAGGCTAAACATAATAAAGCGGAGTTGGAAAAAGTGTTGAAGCATTTTAAACATGATAGCTTGAAATACCGTGCTGCCTGTTTTTTGATTGAAAATATGCCTGGTAAATATTCAATACTCCCTTATGATTCGTTGGATAGATATAAGAACTTTTTGAAGATTATCCCACAAAATGATCCTATAAGTTGGGATGTGCGATATTCTAAGATTTGGCATGGATTTGATTCTATTTCTAAACGACAGTTGGCAGGTTTTAGTAAGATTGAAGATATAAAAGTTATAACGGGAGATTATTTAATAAAAAATATTGAATATGCTTTTAAAATATGGGAGAATGGAAAAATAAAAGATTACTGTTCATTTGATGAATTCTGTCATTATATTTTGCCTTACCGTATAGACCATGAGCCATTATTCGAATTGGCGCGAGGAAGGTTTTCAAAAGTTTGGTCATTTATTGGATTCTTTAATGTCTCCACGAGAATTGGCCCTTCGTATCATAAAATTAGGTGGAATGCGTTATAATATAGGAATGACTAAATATCCTTATAAACAGTCTTATGCTGAAATGCTACAGACCCGTTGGGGTACTTGTGATGATATGGCGGCATTTTTAGCTTTGTCTTTACGTGCCATTGGAATCCCTGCTTCTATTGATTATGTTCCGGCATGGGCTAATAGGAGTTCTTCGCATTGTTGGAATGTGGTGAAAGATGCTACTGGTGATTTTATAGAAGTGGGATATGGCCCTGAAGGAAAAAATGAAGTTGTATACAAGATTTCTAAGATTTATAGGAAAAAATATGATATTCCACTATGTGACGTTACATCCGAATATGCTATGCCTCTTTCTGATTTAACCTTTAGAGTGCCTTCACAGAAAGATAAACAATTAATCAGTCTTTGTACTTTTAATAATCATGACTGGGTTCCTGTTGCTTTATCAAAGGTGATGAATGGAAGTGTTTTGTTTGAATCAGTCGGGAGAGGAATTTTATGGGGAGATAATCAAATAAGAACTTATTTAAACGAAGGAAAGGGGATCGTTTTCTTAGCATTTATCAGCCAAAATGGGCGGTTGAATAATAACCTATAGGGTTTCCTATAATTCTTTTAGAAGATGGAACCATAAAAGAGCTGTGTGCTAGTACAGAAAAAGAAAGTATTATACTTTACCGTAAATACCCATATTATGGAAGTAATAATGCAATAATACATGATAGTAATGAAATATGTGTCGATAATGAATATGAATTGTTCTATTGGAATATGAAATGGATTAAGTTTAGGGCGAAAATTAGCAGTCGACAATAAACTTCATTATGATGATGTGCCTAAAGGCGCTTTATTGTGGTTAAAAAATCATACTCAAGGAAAAGAAGAGCGGATTTTACATACGAAGACGGGAAACAAGTTTGGTGGTAGAAATGGAAAATAAATGGCTGAAATATGGAATAGCATTGGTGGCAGGCATACCGGTTGCGTTGTGTCTCAGCGTGGTGTGTTGTAGTACGTCTTCACTGTCATCCGATATTTTGGCGGATGACTGGCGGTGGATGTATGCCTGTGGAGTTCTTTCATCGGTCAGCTTTTGCCCTGTTGATATTTCTTTTTCCGGCACGGATTAAGGAATGTCTTTCGGCTGTCGTTTCATGGGTGTTTATTCTATACGGAGGAATGGAAGCCGTGTGGGGCATCCGTCAGGTATATGGCTTTACCTATTCCAACCATTCTCTCTATGCTTTGACGGTTCATTCTATAATCCCGGTCCTTATTCAGGCTACCTTGCATGATATTCCCTATCTGCCTGTATGAATGGTTAAAGCGGAAAGAGGGTAAGAAAACCATACCTTATTATGTTGCTTTAGCTGTCATGCTATTGATTCTTTGTGTGTTGCCTGCCGGAATGAGCCGCTCGGCATGGATAGCTGCGGCGGTCTCTTCCATTTATGTTTGTGGTATGCACTATAAGATGGAAATTCAGCATTATATCAGGCATCATCGTAAGCAGGCAGTGTCTTTTGCCATAGTAACCTTTATTTTGGGCGGTATAGCATTGGGTGGCATTTATCAAATGAAAAAGGATTCGGCAGACGGCCGTCTGTTTATGTGGAAAATTGCTGCCCAAGCTGTCAGTGAGCACCCATGGACAGGATGCGGATGGAACAGTGTTCCGGCTGCTTACGGACAAGCGCAGGAGAATTATTTTGCAGCCGGAAATTATACGGCAACGGAGGAACTTGTGGCAGGTGCTCCCGAATATGTTTTCAATGAATATCTGCAAGTAGCCATTGCCTGGGGAATACCTGTGCTTTGCATCGGGTTGTTGATACTAGGTGGGAGCATGTACATAGGTCATAAACAAGGCATCTATGGACTATGCGGCGCATTGCTATCTTTTAGCGGTATTTGCGTTTTCTTCTTATCCACTACAATTTCCAGCGTTTGTTTCGGCTTTGATTATATTAGTATTAGCTTGCGGTATCCGTGTTCTTCCTTTAGAGAAAGTTTGGCCTCGCATTTTGTTTACTGTTTTATTGTTAATCGGAAGCTATGGCTGTTTCTGTAAATATCAGCAGAAATCCAAGACTGTAGAAGCTTGTAAGCAATGGACCAAAAGCCGTATGTTTTACCACTCGGGAGCTTACCGGCAAGCAGTAGAAAGTTATGCTGAAATTCAGAAAGAAATGAAAGGGAATGCTCGCTTTATGTTTGAGTATGGCCATGCCTTGCATAAACTGCATGAACCCGAACTGTCTAACAAGGTACTGAAAGAGGCCTTGAAAGTGAGTGGCGATCCATGATACTAAATATTATCGGGAAAATGAACAGGAAATGAAGCACTATGATAGTGCGGAATATTGGTTCATGCGTGCTGTCCATCGGTTACCCGGACGAATTTATCCTTATTATCTATTGGCTCATTTATATGCGGAACCGGCTTTTTATCAGTGTGACAAATTGGAGCAGATGGTACAGACGGTATTGGAGAAAGAACCGAAAATTCAATCTACCGCTATCAAGCAGATGAGACGGAAAGCACGGGAACTATTGAAAAAAGTACCCGAAAATTAGTTTTTTCAAAATAAAAAGTTTTTATTTGTTATAGATATCACAAAATATGATCATGAAATTACACATATTTGCATCAGGCTTATTATTAGCCGTTTCTTTCACTGCCTGCTCGGGAGAAAAAAAGGAAACAACGGAAAAAGAAGGGGTGGAAACAGTTCTTCCTTCTTTACCCAATGAGGTGACGGTGATGCCGCTGAAAAAGCAGGTTTTCAATCATGAATTGATCAGTAACGGGAAAGTGACGGCACAGGATTATGCCGACCTGTATTTTCGTACCTCGGAAGTGGTGGCGAATATCTGGGTAAAGAACGGGGATATAGTGCGGAAAGGTCAAAAAATAGCCCAATTGGATTTGTTTAAGTTGAACAATACGTTGGTACAGAATAAAAATAGTTTGGCACAGGCTACCCTGGAGATGCAGGATGTGTTGATAGGACAAGGATATGCTCCCGATAATCTGAAGGTGATACCTGCTGATGTGCTGGAACTGGCAAAAGTAAAAAGCGGGTATGAGCAGAGCAAAGCTCAATATGAATCTGCTCAATATGATATGGAACAAGCTACGTTGACTGCTCCTTTCGATGGAGTGATTGCCAACCTCTTTGAAAAGAGATATAATATGCCCAAAACTTCCGAGCCTTTCTGCCGGGTAATCAATGCCGGAAATATGGAGGTGGATTTCACCGTACTTGAAAATGAGCTGCCATTGCTGAAAGTGGGGATAAGGTGGAGATTACTCCTTATGCATCGGCAGCAGGGGTGCGCCAGGGAAGTATCAGTGAGATTAATCCGCTGGTGGACGAGAATGGAATGGTACGGATAAAGGCGAGAGTGAACGGGAGTAATAAATTGTTCGACGGCATGAATGTAAGGGTAAGCGTGAAGCGTTCTGTGGGCGAACAACTGGTTATCCCCAAAACGGCGGTTGTACTACGTTCCGGCAAACAGGTGGTATTTACACTGAAAGAGGGTAAAGCTATGTGGAACTATGTGCATACGGGATTGGAGAATATGGAGGAATATACTGTCACAGACGGACTGGAAGAAGGTATGGAGGTGATAACTACCGGAAATGTGAATCTGGCTCATGAAGCACCGGTGAGGGTGATTAAAAATTAAAAGTATGGTTAAGTTCTTATTACAACGTCCTATTGCGGTGCTGATGGCCTTTACCGCCTGCTTTATTGTTGGGTTGGTGACTTACTTCTCGCTGCCTGTATCTTTGCTGCCCGATATTGCCATACCGCAGATTACCATACAGGTGACGGGTGAGAATTCATCGGCACGGGAATTGGAGAATACGGTGGTTACCCCTGTGCGCAGGCAGTTGCTGCAAGTGGCCGGACTGAGAGAAATAAAAAGTGAAACTCGTGACGGGGCGGGCGTTATCCGTCTGGAATTTGATTTTGGTGTGAATACCGATCTGGCATTTATAGAGGTGAATGAGAAGATAGATGCCGCTATGAACAGTCTTCCCAAGGAAGTGACGCGTCCCAAGGCTATCAAAGCGAGTGCAACGGATATTCCTGTACTTTATGTCAATATGACTTTGAAAAACGACGGTGCTTATCAGGAAACCGACGAGCAACAATTTCTGGAGTTGTGCGAATTGGCGGAGAATGTGGTGAAACGCCGCATCGAACAGTTACCCGAAGTGCTATGGCGGATATAACCGGAGTGCCCGGAAGGCTTTTGCAAATTGTTCCTGATAAAGATAAACTGGCCATGACGGGTATCAGTGTGGAGGATATAGAGAATACACTTTCCGCCAATAATGTAGAGCCGGGAAGCATGTTGGTGAGGGATGGTTATTATGAATATAATATTCGCATAGCTACCCTGCTTCGTACCCCGGAGGATGTGAAGAATATCTATATCCGCAAGGGGGAACGTATTATGCAGTTGAAAGAGCTCTGCAAAGTAGATATTGTTTCGCAAAAAGAGATGGGACGTTCCGTAGCCGGAGGAAAAAGGGCGGTAACGCTGGCCATTATCAAGCAGAGCGATGAAAATATGGATGTCATGAAAGAGAAGCTGAAAGAAACAACCGATTATTTTGCATCCCTGTATCCGGATATTGAGTTCAGCGTGAGCCGTAACCAGACGGAATTGCTGGACTACACCATTTCAAATTTACAGCAGAATCTTTCTTTGGGCTTTCTATTTATCTTTATTGTAGCTGTGCTGTTTCTGGGGGATGTCCGTTCACCGTTGATTATCGGCATCAGCATGGTTACTTCTATTGTAATCACATTCTTTTTCTTTTATTTCTGTCATGTGTCGCTGAATGTGATATCACTTTCGGGCTTGATTCTGGCAGTAGGTATGATGATAGACAGCGCCATTATTGTAACGGAAAATATTTCGCAGTATCGTGAACGGGGGTATTCTCTGAAACGTTCGTGTGCCGTGGGCACGACGGAAATGATTACACCGATGCTCAGTTCGTCCCTTACAACCATTGCGGTATTTGTGCCTTTGATATTTATGAGTGGCATAGCCGGAGCTATTTTTATGGATCAGGCTTTTTCTATCACGGTGGGATTGATGATATCTTATATTACGGGTATTATGTTGCTGCCCGTATTGTATCTGTTGTTTTATAAGGTCGGTATCCGCAGTAAGGGATTTCTTTCCAGACGTTTTGACAATCTGCTGAAAAATGAGTGGCTGGAAAGCTTTTATGATAAAGGGATTGACTGGGTGTTCTCACATAAAAAGCTTTGTGTGACCGGCACGCTGGCAACCCTTCCACTGTGTGTGTTTCTTTTTTATGTAATGGAAAAAGAGCGTATGCCGCAGATTGACCAGAATGAACTGGTGGCAAGGATAGAGTGGAATGAGAATATCCATGTGGACGAGAACAACCGCCGGGTGGATGATTTAATGAAACAGGTGGACGACCGGGTAACGGAGCATGCTGCTTATGTGGGTATGCAGGATTATATATTGAACGGGGGCAGTGAACTTTCGTCTACCGAAGCGGAACTTTATTTCAAGACGGAAAAGCCATCCGGAATCTATTCATTGCAGGAATTATTAGAGAAGGAGATAAGAGAGAAATATCCGTTGGCTGTGGTTACTTTCTCACCTCCCGAAACAATCTTTGAAAAATTGTTTGTGACAGGAGAAGCGGATGTGGTAGCGGAACTCCATACGGCGAATAAGTCGCAGGCACCGGATGCGGAGCATTTGCAGCGGTTGGAAAAGGAAATTACGCGGGTGGCGGGTAATGTTCCGACGGGCATCGCTTTCCGGAATCAGATGAATCTGATAATCAATAAAGAAAAACTGTTGTTGTATAACGTATCATATGATGAATTGACGCGGGTGCTCCGCACGGCTTTCAAAGAAAACAAGGTTTCCGTTTTTACGCTCTTATCAGCAATATCTGCCTATCAGTATTGCCGGAGAGGAAAAGAGTGTAAATAGTGTATTAAGTGAAACTTTGGTGCGGACGATGGCGGATGGTAACGGAGAGGTGAATCATATTCCTTTTGAATAATCTGGTGACGGTAGTGCCGCCGAAGATTTGAAGAGTATTACGGCGGGAAAGAACGGAGAATATATTCCTTTAAGTTTTTATGATGTGAAGGATGCACCGGAACTGATGCGGAATGTAAAAGAGGTGGTTAGTGAGGAAAAGGAATGGGAAGTGGATTTCTCGGGTAGTTTCTTTTCGAATGAAAAAATGATGGGGGAATTGGACTGTGATTCTTTTTGTTTCTTTGTTGCTGATGTATTTTATCCTTTGCGCGCAATTCGAGAGTTTCCTGCAACCGCTGATTGTCTTGATGGAAATTCCTATTGATACGGCTTTTGCTTTGCTGGCATTATGGGTTTTCGGTCACACGTTGAATTTGATGTCTGCCATAGGCATTATCGTGACTTGTGGTATTGTGGTGAATGACTCTATTTTAAAAATGGATGCCATCAATGAATTACGGAAAGCGGGGATGCCTTTGGTGGAAGCCATTCATACAGCGGGCAGGCGCAGGTTGAGAGCGATTATCATGACTTCGCTGACAACTGTCTTTGCAATGGTTCCGTTGCTGTTTACCTCGGATATGGGGTCGGAGATGCAGAAGCCTTTGTCTATTGCCATGATTGGCTCTATGGTGGTGGGAACTTTGGTCAGCTTGTTTATCATTCCTTTAATATATTGGTTTATTTATAGAAAACATGACAAAAATGAAGTACATTAGCATATGGATGGTGGGGTGTATGCTGTTGTCTCTCGGAGCAAAGGCGCAGCAGGTGGTGAAGCTGGATTTGCAACGCACGATAGAGATTGCGAATGATAGTTCCTTGTCCGCTTTCAGATATCAGAATCTTTATTTGTCGGGATATTGGGAATATCGTACTTACAAGGCGAACCGTTTGCCGAGTCTTACGCTGGATCTGACTCCGGCTAAATATTATCGCTATATCACCCAGCGTTATGATTCGAATGAGGATATGGATGTGTATCGTGAACAACAGATGTTCAGCGCATCGGGTGGATTGAGTATCAAACAGAATCTGGATTGGACGGGCGGTACTTTCTATATTGATTCGGAACTGGACTTTATGCGTAATTTCGGTGACTCAAAGTCTACACAGTATTCCAGTATCCCTGTGCGTGTGGGATATCAACAGAGCCTGTTGGGATATAATGCTTTTCGTTGGGACCGGAAAATAGAGCCGTTGAAGTATGAAAAGGTGAAGAAGCAATTCATTTATAACACGGAAATGGTTTCAGAAGAAGCGGTGACTTATTTCTTTGCGTTAGCTATGGCACAGGCGGATTACCGCTTGGCGGAGGAGAATGTGGCGTCCAGTGATACCCTTTATAGCATCGGCTCCAGCGTCATAAGATAGCAGCCATATCACGTGCCGATTTGCTGACATTGCAACTGGACAAAGTGAATGCGCATAATACGTTGCAGAATGCGCAGATTGCTTTGAAACGCGCTATGTTTTCATTGGCTTCCTTTCTGAATCTGGATAAGAATACCGTGATTGAATTGGATATACCGGGACGTCCCACAGGAAAGATGATTCCCGTAGATGATGCGTTGATGCGGGCCAAAGAGAATAATCCTACTTTCCTGGAACAACGGCAGAATGTGCTGGAAGCGGAACAGAATGTGGACAAGACAAAGAAAGAATCCCGTTTCAATGCTAGTTTTAATGCCAGTGTGGGTTTTAACCAGGTGGCGGATAAACTGGGAGATGCCTACAGACATCCTTTGCAACAGGACTTGGTTTCTGTCAGTGTTTCTATTCCTTTGATTGACTGGGGGGTGAGAAAGGGTAAATATAATATGGCGAGAAATAATCTGAATGTGGTGAGGATTGCCGCCCGTCAGGAAGAACTGAGTGTGGAGGAAGAGGTGATTATGACGGTGAATGATTTTAATATTCAGCAGAGTTTGATTGCGAGTGCGGAGGAGGCTTTGGATCTTGCCGTAATGGCATACGAGCAGACACGCCAACGTTTTATCATCGGAAAGGCGGATGTGAATAGTCTTACTCTTTCGTTGAACCGCCAGCAGGAGGCGCAGAAAAATTATATTTCGGCTTTGCAGAATTATTGGTTGAATTATTATAAGATACGTAAACTGACGCTGCACGATTTTGAGTCCGGTTTTTCCCTTGCGGACAAGTTTGATTTTAATACAGGAATTTATCGATGAGTAATCCGCGTAACCTCTCCTCGTTTACCTTGATAGTGACATTTGTCTGCCTGTCACTGATAGGGGTGGTATTAGTACCGCTGTTGCCGGTTAAGCTGGCGCCGTCGCGTACCTTGCCCGGTCTGACTGTTTCTTTCAGTATGCCCGGCAATTCGTCACGGGTTATTGAGGCGGAGGTTACCAGTAAACTGGAGCGATGATGGCCAGAGTAAAGGGTATCAGGAAGGTGAACTCTACTTCGGATAACGGCAGCGGCTCAATTTCTTTGGAACTGGACAAGCATGCGGATATTGACGTTACCCGCTTTGAAGTGTCTACCATCATCAGACAGACCTGGCCTCAGCTGCCCGAGGGGGTGAGTTATCCTCAAATCAGTACGCGACGTTCGGATGATAAGGCATCCAGACCTTTTATTACTTATACACTGAATGCGCCTGCCAATCCTATTTTGATTCAGCAGTATGCGGAAGAGAATATCAAGCCGGTATTGGGACAGTTGAAGGGGATTTATAAAGTGGAACTGAATGGAGCTACACCTATGGAGTGGCAGTTGGAGTATGACAGTGACCAGCTTTCACGTTTGGGAATCACACTGCAGGCTGTGCAACGGGCCATTAACCGCCATTATGAAAAAGAGTTTCTGGGGATCTGTTCTATTGAGAAAGGTGCGGAGGGTAGAGAGTGGATAAGATTGGTACGTACATCTACTGAAAAAGAAATGGAATTTGAACCGGGAGCCATTCAACTGCAAGCCGAAGATGGAACGATGGTTACGCTGGATAAACTGATAAAGGTAAGGCATGTGGAAGAACGACCGCAAAGTTATTACCGGATAAACGGGCTGAATTCTGTCTACCTGTATATCACGGCCGAGGAAACTGCCAATCAATTAAATTTAAGTGGGGAAGTGAAGCACCTTATGGGTGAGTTGCAACAGAAGATGCCTCCGGGCTATGAGGTACATATCAGTTATGACGCTACGGAATATATTCAGAAAGAATTGGATAAGATTTATTTCCGTACCGGACTGACCGTATTGATTTTATTGCTGTTTGTAGCGTTGATAACACGAATCTGCGTTATCTGTTCCTGATTGTGACCAGTCTGGTGGTTAATATATCTTGTTGCCGTCATTCTTTATTATGCATTTGGTCTGGAAATGCAGCTTTATTCATTGGCGGGTATTACCATCTCATTGAATTTGGTGATAGATAATACGATAGTGATGACAGACCATATTCTGCATCGCCGCAATCTGAAGGCGTTTGTTTCTGTACTGGCGGCCACGCTGACTACTATCGGGGCATTGGTTATTATTTTCTTTCTGGATGAGAAGATACGTCTGAACTTGCAGGATTTTGCAGCGGTGGTCATTATCAATCTGGCAGTATCTTTGTTTGTTGTCATTATTCTTTGTTCCGTCCATGATTGATAATAGGTTTGGAGAAGAAAAAAGAGAAGAAAAAGAAGACGTTTTCTGCTCAGACCCACTTTTATGAAACGGTTGACTGTCTATTTTACCCGTTTCTATCAAGGGGTGATTTATTATTTATGCCGTTTCAGGGTGATAGCTTGCCTATTATTGCTGCTGGGGTTCGGTCTGCCTGTATTTATGCTGCCCGAGAAGATGGAAGGAGAAGGTAAATGGGTGGAATATTATAATAAGGTATTTGATAATCCTACCTTCAAGGATAAGGTAAAGCCGGTAATCAACAAGGCTTTAGGTGGCAGCCTCCGTCTTTTTGCGGAAAAAGTATACGAGGGAAGTTATTTCAATCGTGATGAAGGTGAAGTGGTGCTTTCCGTTTATGCTACGTTGCCTAATGGCAGTACATTGGAGCAGATGAATGTGCTGATTAAGAGGATGGAAACTTATCTGAGCGATTTCAAGGAAATCAGGCAGTTTCAGACGTATATCTATAATGCGCGTCAGGCTAATATCCAGATTTATTTTACAAAAGAAAATCAGCGGAGCGGATTCCCGTATACTTTGAAAGCTAATATAATCAGTAAGGCACTGACTTTGGGAGGTGGTAGCTGGAGTGTATATGGTTTGCAGGATCAGGGCTTCAGTAACGATGTGCGTGAGAGTGCGGGAAGTTTCCGTGTGAAACTGTATGGATATAATTATGACGAACTTTCTTATTGGACAGAACAGCTGAAAGAGAAGTTGTTATTACACCGTCGTATTAAAGAGGTTACGGTAAATTCGGAGTTCTCTTGGTGGAAAGATGATTATAGCGAGTTCTATCTGGATTTGGACAGGTTGAGGATGGCGAAAGAGCATATTACAGCCACGCAGCTGTTCGCCGCTTTGCGCCCTGTTTTCGGAAGGGATATTTATTGTGGTAACGTGTTGTTTGATAGTCAGACGGAGCAATTGAAACTTTCATCGGTTCAGGGACAACGATATGATGTATGGGGATTGGTCAATATACCCTTTTTTATTGATGGCCGTTCTTATAAACTGGCTGATTTCGCTACTGTCCGGAAGGGACAGTCACCTCAGAAAGTCGCTAAAGAAAACCAGCAATACCGGCTTTGTCTGCAATATGAATATATCGGTTCTTCCGAACAAGGAAAAAAACTGTTGAAGAAAGACTTGGAAGAATTTAATAAGATATTGCCTATGGGATATACAGCCGAAAATGAGCAGGATTACTGGTCATGGAATAAGAAAGATAACAAGCAATACGCATTGCTGTTGATTGTAATCGCCATTATTTTCTTTACGACGGCTATTTTGTTTAATTCCTTGAAACAGCCTTTGGCTATCATTTTTGTTATTCCGATATCCTATATCGGCGTATTCCTTACGTTTTATCTTTTCGGACTGAATTTTGATCAGGGGGGATTTGCTTCTTTTGTATTACTTTGCGGTATTACAGTAAATGCCAGTATTTATATTCTAAATGAATATAATGCGATAAGAAAAAGGTATCCTCTGTTATTACCGGTACGTGCCTTCACCAAGGCATTGGAATTCGAAAATTCTGCCTATCTTTCTGACGGTCGTTTCTACTATTCTGGGATTTATTCCTTTTATGGTGGGAGATGGAAAAGAGGCTTTCTGGTTCCCTTTGGCAGCAGGTACTATAGGCGGGTTAGTTATGTCTATACTTGGAATATTTTTGTTTTTGCCTATATTCTCATTGAAGAAACAAAAAAGATAATAAAGGTTTTACTTTTCTTTTTTCAATAGAAGTGTTTACTTTTGTTGTTACAAAAAAACGTTGAATAAATATTATCTAATACTCGCTAATCATGTTGACTCAAATTATTAACGGCAAGATTTTTACTCCGCAAGGTTGGCTGGACGAAGGCTCTGTACTGATACGGGATAATAAAATATTGGAAGTGACTAACTGTGACCTGGCACTGATCGGTGCAAAATTGATTGATGCTAAAGGGATGTATATTGTACCCGGATATGTGTGTATGCATGCTCATGGCGGTGGTGGTCACGATTTTAATGAATGTACGGAAGAGGCGTTTCGCGCAGCTGTAAAAGCGCATCAGAAGCATGGGGCGACCAGTATTTTCCCAACTTTGTCTTCTTCTCCTTTTTCAGAAATCCGTAAGGCGGTAACTGTGTGCGAAACCTTGATGAACGAGAAGGACAGTCCTGTGTTGGGGTTGCATGTAGAAGGTCCTTATCTGAATCCGAAAAGAGCAGGTGAGCAGTTTGCCGGGAAATTGAAGAATCCTGATAAAGAGGAATATACTTCTTTATTGGAAAGTACTGACTGCATCAAGCGTTGGGACGCTTCACCTGAACTTCCGGGCGCGTTGGAATTTGCCCGCTATTTGAAATCAAAAGGTATATTAGTGGCTGTGTCACATACAGAATCGGAATACGAGGGGATAAAAGCTGCGTTTGAAGCTGGGTTTACTCATACTGCCCATTTCTATAACGGTATGCCGGGATTCCATAAATGTCGTGAATATAAATACGAAGGGACAGTGGAAAGTGTTTATCTGACAGACGGAATGACTATCGAATTTGATTGCTGACGGTATCCATTTACCTGCTACTATTCTTCGGTTGGCTTATAAGTTGAAGGGAGTGGAAAAAACTTGTTTGGTTACGGATGCTTTGGCATATGCCGCTGCTGATGGAATGGAAATAACAGATCCTAATGTGATTATAGAAGATGGTGTATGCAAAATGGCTGATCATTCTTCATTGGCAGGTAGCATAGCAACCATGGATGTATTGGTACGGACAATGGTAAAGCTGGTATTCCGCTGGCCGATGCCGTGCGGATGGCTTCTGAAACTCCGGCACGGATTATGGGAGTGGATGACCGGAAGGGGGCATTGCAGAAAGATATGGATGCCGATGTGTTGATTTTGGATAGAGAACTGAATATCCGGGCGGCTTGGGCTATGGGCAGGCTGGTGGAGGATACGAATACTTTGTTTTAAAATAGAAGATAAAGGGAGAATTAGTATCCTTATTGTGTGGACAAGATGCCTTGACTGTTTCGGAAAACAATCAAGGTATCTTTTTTTCGGGTTTAACTCGTCATTATCAAGAGGATTTGCTACATTTGCAACTTGTTAAAATGAGAACCAAATAATAAAAAAACGATATGAACGGAGATTTTAGAGAGGATTTGAAGAGAGCCTGTGAAGTGATGCAGAAGAGGAGTGATTCTTTATCCTACTGATACTATTTGGGGAATAGGTTGTGATGCAACTAATCCGGAGGCGGTGAAACGAGTTTATGATATAAAGAAGCGTGCTGACAGTAAGGCGATGCTTGTATTGGTGGACAGTACGGTAAAAGTAAATTTTTATGTTAGTGATGTACCTGCGGTAGCTTGGGATTTGATTGAGTTTACCACAAAACCATTGACTATTATTTATGATGGGGCACGTAATCTGGCTGAGAATTTGCTGGCTGAGGACGGCAGTGTAGGTATTCGTGTTACGGCTGAGGAATTCTCCAAACAACTTTGTTTCCGGTTTCGTAAAGCTATTGTGTCGACTTCTGCCAATATCAGCGGTCAGCCTTCACCTGCCAACTTCAGTGAAATCAGTGAAGAAGTAAAACAAGCTGTAGACTATATTGTGGAGTATAGACAAGATGAAGTGGGGCATCCCAAACCATCCAGCATTATCAAACTGGGTAAAGGGGGAGAAGTGAAGATTATTAGAGAGTAAAAAAAGGAATGGACGCAATTATAGACGAAAATAAGAAAAGTTGGTTACAGCGCTTTATCTTATGGCGCGAAAAGAAGATAAAAGAAGAAACACTTTATTCTTATTAATTAAGTTTTCTTGTCTGGTATTTTTACGGCATTGGCCGCATTGGTTTCTGAAGTTTCTAGTAGAATGGATCAAGGAATTTCTGACTGAAAATTTTGATTCTACAGGAGTCAACTGGTTGTATTTGGTGTATCCGGTTTTTGGTATTTTTCTTACCGGATTGTTCATTCGTTATATTGTGAAAGATGACATCAGTCATGGGGTGACGAAAATATTATATGCATATCCCGTCGCCAAAGCCGCATCAAGCAGGCATAATACATGGTCGTCTGTGATAGCCAGTGCCATTACTATCGGTTTTGGTGGTTCCGTAGGTGCAGAGGCTCCGATTGTGCTGACCGGATCGGCTATCGGTTCTAATTTGGGAAGTGTATTCAAGATGGAGCATAAGACCCTGATGCTGTTGGTGGGGTGTGGTGCGGCAGGTGCTGTGGCCGGTATTTTTAAGGCTCCTATTGCAGGCTTGGTTTTTACTTTGGAAGTCTTGATGATTGATCTGACGATGGCATCATTGTTGCCTCTTCTTGTTTCCTGTGTCACGGCAGCTACTGTTTCTTATATTCTTACCGGTCCCGATGCCATGTTCAAGTTCCATATGGATGAACCGTTTCTGATGGAGCGCATTCTTCGGCAATTCTGTTAGGCATTGCGTGCGGGTTGGTTTCTTTGTATTTTACGCGGGCTATGAATTCTGTGGAGAATATATTTCGTCGATATAGTAATCCGTATATCAAGCTGGCTATAGGCGGTGCAATGCTGAGCATATTGATTTTCTTGTTTCCTCCATTGTATGGTGAAGGATATGATACTATTAATTTATTGCTGAATGGCGTAACCAATCATGACTGGAATACAGTAATGAATAACTCTATCTTTTATGGGTTCGATAATTTGTTACTCGTTTATTTGGCCATGATTGTACTTTTCAAAGTCTTTGCTTCCAGTGCAACGAATGGCGGTGGTGGTTGCGGGGGAATTTTTGCTCCCAGTTTGTTCTTGGGGTGTATCACCGGGTTTATCTTCGCTCATTTCTGTAATGAACTGCATGTAGGTCCTTATATCCCGGAGAAAAATTTTGCCTTGTTGGGAATGGCGGGATTGATGTCGGGAGTAATGCATGCTCCGCTGACTGGTATTTTTCTGATTGCAGAACTGACTGGCGGGTATGATTTGTTCCTTCCGCTGATGATGGTATCTGTCAGCTCTTATCTTACCATTATGATATTCGAGCCGCATAGTATTTATTCTATGCGTTTGGCTAAGAAAGGTGAATTGATAACGCATCATAAAGACAAGGCCGTATTGACTCTGATGAATATTGACAGTGTGGTTGAAACTGATTTTGAGAAAGTGCGTCCTGATATGGATTTAGGTGAAATGGTTAAAGTCATTTCGCAGGCTAAACGCAATTTGTTTCCGGTAGTGGATGTCAATGGAGAACTTTTGGGCATTGTGGTATTGGATGATATCCGTAATATTATGTTCCGTCAGGAATTATACCATCGTTTCAAGGTGGAAAAATTTATGATTTCTCCTCCGGCACGGATCAATGTTACTGATTCAATGGAAGAAGTGATGAAGAAGTTTGATGATACAAAGGCCTGGAACCTGCCTGTGATTAATGAAGAGGGAAAATACAAAGGGTTTGTTTCCAAGTCCAAAATATTTAATTCGTACCGGCAGGTGTTGGTTGATTTCTCTGAAGATTAAATAATGTAAGTATATGGAAAAGAAAGATTTGCGGATCGTATATATGGGTACTCCCGATTTTGCGGTGGAGAGCCTGAAAAGATTGGTTGAAGGAGGCTATAATGTAGTAGGTGTGATAACTATGCCCGACAAACCGATGGGACGACATGGCAGTGTGCTGCAACCTAGTCCGGTGAAAGAATATGCTGTTTCTCAAGGTCTGAGGATACTTCAGCCGGAGAAATTGAAGGATGAGGCTTTTATAGAGGAACTCCGGTCTTTACAAGCCGATTTACAAATTGTAGTTGCTTTCCGTATGCTTCCCGAAATAGTATGGAATATGCCGCGTTTGGGCACATTTAACTTGCATGCATCTTTATTACCTCAATATAGAGGAGCTGCTCCTATAAATTGGGCGGTGATAAACGGAGATACGGAAACTGGTATTACGACTTTTTTCTTGAAACATGAGATAGATACCGGTGAGATTATCCAACAGGTGCGCGTTCCTATTGCTGATACGGATAATGTGGAAATAGTACATGATAAGCTGATGTATTTGGGGGGAGATTTGGTTTTGGAAACCGTGGATGCTATTTTGAATGGAAGTGTGAAACCTGTTCCTCAGGAAAGTTTGATCCGGCAGGAAACGGAGTTGCGTCGGCACCGAAAATATTTAAAGAAACTTGCCGTATAGACTGGAATAAAGGTGTGAAGCAGATTTATGACTTTATTCGCGGGCTGTCTCCTTATCCGGCTGCATGGACCGAACTGTGTGTGGCTGATGGAACACGTCAGGTTTTAAAAATATATGAAACGGAGAAAGTTTTTGCTTCCCATGAGATGAATATAGGCGATATCCGTACGGATATGAAGACCTATTTTCAGGTGGCTGTAAAAGATGGTTTTATTAATGTGCTTACTTTGCAGCTGGCAGGAAAGAAACGTATGAATGTGGCTGATTTTTTGAGAGGCTACAGAACTTCGGATAATAATAAGGTAGAATAAATGATAAAGGCTGTATCGAAAGATTTTCGGATACAGCCTTTTCGTTACAATAAGACAAGGAGTTGTTAAGAATCATTTAATTTTTGTGTTGGATATACCTTTCTGTATGAACGGAAAGTTTGTAGATTTACTTTTATTATAACTTACTGTAACGGTTTCTTCGCCATTGTTAATGGTATTCATTTTTATTTTAAATCCTTGTAGCTTGCCCTCTTTATATCCAGGAACATCCAATAAAGGGAAGGATACATAACCGGAACTCGGATATTCCTGTCTGTCACCTTCGGCATTGTGGCGTAATTCTACAGCCATATATCCGTTTGCGTCAGGAACAGTTCCTTCTGTGGCTACAAGGCTGATCCGATGTTTGATATTAGAGTTGAAACCTAATATTTGGAACATAAGGGTCAGGTGTGTCTTACCCATAATGGGAGTGATGAGGTTGATTCCATCATGTCCGTAAATATCTTCATCGTTTTCTTTTAGTGTATCCATTGGTTTGGTTAAGATCTTCTGCAAGTAATCTATAGAAATAAAAGGTCCTTTCTTACTTGCATCTCCGGTCGGATTGGCTGCATTTATATAGGTATAAAAAATACGTTGTCCCGGATTATTTGTTTCAAAACGTGTTAATTTATCGGGATTCACTACGTATGCGATTCCATCATTATCGCTTTCTATCACTGCTTCACCGGGTACTTCACTGGGAGTTACTACGGTTGCTAAAGCGGCGTTAAAAGGCATTTCTGCTTGTATGTCGTAGATGTCATCATCATAGTCATTCAGGCAAGACTGAGTAAATGGAATCAGCATTACCATAATTATTACAAGAACTGTCGCTTTATTATTTTCTCATATTTTCTGTTTCTAGAATTGTTTCTATCGCTTAAATGCGAAGATAGTAAGTTTACTGCTTGTAAAAATGTTAAATCTGCTTAAGCAAAAATTTTATTCTTCCGGATGCAGTATTTTTGCAGTCTTATCATTTATCCAATAAAGAAGTGTCACAAACAATGAATGAAACAGAATTGGTGGAACGTTGCGGCAAGGGCGATAACCTTGCACGCAAGCAATTGTATGAGCGTTATGCCGGGCAATTGATGGCCATTTGTGTTCGTTATACAGGTGATAGGGAAGTGGCACAGGATGTCTTACATGATGGATTTTTGAATATATTTCGTTCATTCAGTCAATTTACTTATAAAGGAGAGGGGTCATTGAAAGCATGGCTGACACGTATTATGGTAAATGAAGCACTGGGCTATCTTCGCAAGAAAGCTTCTACAAATCAGGAAGTGATAGTCGAAGAGTTGCCCGATGTGATAGATGGAGATGAGGATGATTTTGAGCAAATACCCCAATCTGTTTTAATGCAATTCATTAAAGAGCTTCCGGATGGATATAGAACGGTCTTTAATTTATATGTATTAGAAGAAAAGGGACATAAGGAGATTGCTGAAATGCTAGGAATTACAGAACATACGTCATCATCTCAATTATACAGAGCCAAACCTTATTGATGAAAAAATAAATGATTATAGAAAGAGGATATAGGAATGAAAGAAAAAGATAAATGGATAAAAAATTTCCGCATCCGGATGGAGGGCTATTCGGAACCGGCTCCTGCTGATCTTTGGGAACAGTTGGAAAAGGAACTGGATACGGTTCCGAAAGTAATTCCGATGTGGCGCCGCTGGCAGGCTGTAGCAGCTGTTGCCTTGTTAGTGGTTGTGTCTTCATTGACCGTATGGTTTTGGCAGTCACCTTCTGCAAACTATTTGGAGAAACAGTCGGCAGAGTTGAATGTAATGCACGAACCGATGAGTTGGTGCCGGGATCAATCACTCCTGAGCAACCTATGGCCTTGGTAGTTCCTGCTGCCCGCTCTGGGAAAAACAACATGTAAAAGTTGGTGGGGTTGCTAAGGCAGAGGCATTGGCTGCCGAACAGGAGGTTTTGCTAAATAAAGAGGTGGAAGAGATACAAATAGAGGAAAATTATATTGAAGAGCAGAAAGAGGAATCTGTTATAGTGGAACAAAAACAGCAGAAACAGGCCGGCAGATCTTCCTATTCGGCTGCCAAAACGAATTACGCTTACGTGGCTCCTCATAGAAAGAAGGACAGAAACTGGTCGGTAGGACTTTCTACCGGTAATGGAACCTTTTCATCCTCGACTAGTATGGATGGATATTTGCCTTTGCCTAATGGCACAAGGAATGCAACAATGAATAGCGCTTATGGAGTGGAAACAAGGGCTGAAATTGATAAGCTGGTTCAGTTCAATAACTTGTCGGAAGGAAAGGATGCGCAGTCTGATATAAAATATCGTATGCCTGTTACTTTTGGAGCTTCCCTTCGTTTTGATTTAAGTGATGATTGGCTGTAGAAACCGGGGTGACTTATACCCAGCTTTCATCCGAAACACGTTCGGGAACCGAAAAAAACAATTATGGTTGGGAAGAGAAACTGCATTATGTGGGTATTCCTCTGAAAGTGAACCGGAATATATGGAGTAACAAGCGGTTTGAAGTGTATGCCTCGGCAGGTGGAGCGGTAGAAAAATGTGTGTCTGGAAAGCGGAGCATTATCGGCAGTGTTTCTACATCAAATGCAGGAAAAGATGAACAGTTTTCGGGAGGGGAGGAAAATGTCAAAGTGAAACCTTTGCAATGGTCTTTGTCCGCAGCGGCAGGTGCGCAGTTTAAGATTACGGAGAAATTGGGTATTTATGCGGAGCCGGGAGTTGTTTATTACTTTGATGACGGCAGTAATGTAAATACGATTCGCAAGGAACATCCTTTTAATTTTAATATACAGTTGGGTGTGCGGTTTACTTTGCCGAAATAAAATGAACTTTTTCACTGTTCTTATATAAAATATGGTTATCTTTGTTCTGTATAAAAAGAATAAGAACAGTGAACCATGAATAGACCTCTGATATCCCCTTCTTTGTTGTCTGCCAATTTTGCTAATCTACAGGCAGATATAGAACAAATAAATCGTAGTGATGCCGACTGGCTGCATATTGATATAATGGATGGTGTGTTTGTACCGAATATTTCTTTTGGTTTTCCTGTATTGAAATATGTAGCCGAGTTGTCTGAAAAACCTTTGGATGTACATTTGATGATTGTTAATCCTGAGAAATTCATTAAAGAAGTGAAAGATTTGGGAACAATGATGATGAATGTGCATTATGAAGCCTGTGTACACTTGCATAGAGTGGTGCAACAGATAAAGGATGCCGGAATGAAAGCGGCTGTCACATTGAATCCTTCTACTCCTGTAGCTATGTTGGCCGATATTATCCGTGACGTGGATATGGTGTTGCTGATGAGTGTGAATCCCGGTTTTGGTGGTCAGAAATTTATTGTACATACCTGGATAAGGTTGAGGGAATTACGTGAATTGATAACGAATACAGGTTCGCAGGCATTGATAGAGGTTGACGGGGGAGTGAACCTGGAAACCGGCAGACAGCTTGTAGAGGCTGGAGCGGACGTGCTGGTGGCAGGAAATGCTGTGTTCAAAGCTCCTGATATGTCAGACATGATACATCGGTTGAAATCTCTTTGAGCTTAAAACCAAAGTGCGAAATATAGCGGCTGTAAAGCCTTGTTCCATGTTCCGGTTGACTATACCTCTAGTCGCCGGAATTTTTGTATCCGATCATTTTTTTCAAGGCGCCTTGCCTGTGCTTGTTTCTGGCACGGGAATATTGGGGTGCTTGATTGGCTTGATTGTATTGATGAAATGGCAAGGCTACCTTTCCCGATGGTTATTTGGAGGCATGGTTTTTATGTTTCTATTTTGTGTAGGGGCATTGTTGCTACAGCAAAAATGGCAACGGGTGGACTATGAATGGTCATCAGGGAAGAATATGTATCAAGGGTGATAGTGGATGTTCCGCAAGAAAAGGCCAAAACATATCTCTGTAAATTGCGGATTAGATAAAGAAATGTCTGAGAGGGGATGGTTCCTGTTAATCGTATGATACTAGTCTATATTATGAAAGATAGTCTTTCTGTAAATTTACGATGTGGAGACCATTTGAACTTTTATACACGTATCTCTACTCCTGAAAGAGAGGTGATTCCGGGAGAATTTGATTATGCGGCTTATCTTTTCAGACAGCAAATTAGCGGAACGGCCGTAATCTTTCCGGGGTATTGGCAATGGACAGGCAAGAAATCGGCATTGACATGGAACAGCGGGCAGGTGTATGGAGAGAGAAAATACTGGACAGTTATCGGAAGTGGGGATTCTCGGGAGATGAATTTGCCGTATTGTCGGCTTTGACTGTTGGCTATAAAGAGGAACTGAGTGAGGATTTACGTGAAACTTATCAAGTGGCGGGAGTGAGCCATATCTTGGCTTTGTCAGGAATGCATATAGCTGTTTTGTGGGGATTATTGTGTTGGATATTGCGTCCGCTGGATAGAAGTTGCCTGCTGCGATGGGTAAAGTGTGGCATTATTGTGTTGTTGTTATGGACATTTGCTTTTTTAGTGGGCTTGCCTCCCTCGGTTATACGGGCGGTGGTGATGTGTATGTTAATGACAGCGGCGCGTGCGGCAGGAGAACGGACTTTGTCATTGAATACCTTGTCTGTAGCGGCATTCTTTATGCTGCTTTACAATCCTTTTTATCTTTTTGATACCGGGTTCCAGTTGTCATTTCTGGCTGTACTTTCAATTTTGTTTATTTATCCTGTCATTTCCCGGTATTGGCGGGTGCGTCACCCTGTACCTCGTTATATTTGGGGGATAGTGGCAGTTTCGCTGGCGGCACAGTTAGGGACAGCTCCCGTGGTTATTTATAAATTCGCTTATTTTCCTGTTTATTTTTTACCGGCCAATCTGATAGTGGCACCTTTAGTGCTTGTTATAATTTATGG
>ENA-OQMZ01000237-OQMZ01000237.1-human-gut-metagenome-genome-assembly--contig:-NODE-237-length-23998-cov-2.312429_pt1 | contig 23998 bp, 16 predicted proteins | sample MGYA00242621_ERZ504862 | MGnify/ENA primary metagenome ERZ504862 (study PRJEB26092, sample SAMD00036393) | human gut metagenome | host: Homo sapiens | study: EMG produced TPA metagenomics assembly of...
CGGAGAAATAACCGGAGCCACCTCTGCTTCAAAATAGCGGTCCAGATAATTGCGATCCTCTTTTTCGATCTTATGGAAATTCAGCATATGTATGCCGTATTGTTCCAGCTTTTCCATGATCTCTTCATAAACAACATCTCTTTTCCGGTTCAGCTTTTTTGTTCTGGCAAGGATCGCGTCCAGCTGTTCCTCCGGAGTCATATTGGTTTTATTTTCACGGATATCCTTTGCCAGAAGCATCTGATCCACCAGAGATCCCACACGTACCATGTAAAATTCATCCAGGTTGCTCTGATAGATAGACGCAAATGTGAGGCGTTCACACAGCGGATTTTCCGGATTCTCAGCCTCCTCAAGTACCCTTTCATTAAACTTCAGCCAGGATAATTCCCTGTTCATGTATATTGTATCTGCCATTTTTTTCCTCCTGCGTCGCCATGTATTTTTCTTTTTCGGCCGACTTGTCTGTATTTATCCGTATCATATCAAGCAGGCATCCAGATTTTGCCTGACTGCAGGTTCATGAATGCCTTTGCTTCACGGTTTGCATACAAGTATACTGATCGAATGTTTATTCAATAACAAGACTTTGTAAAATCCTGATAAAATTTTTTTTGAAATTAGGGGTTGCATTTTTGAATAATAGTGGTATAGTATTCATATACTTGATATGTAGTTTTGAATACTACATGTTATTTTATCAATTTCTACATTGCTATATCGTGAAACGTCACTATGATCCATCATTGATGAACTGATCATGAAGTTGTCCATATGATATAAACAGCAGTTTTTTTGCAGGAGGTGTTTTTATATGAAATTTAAATTAAAAGATCCGGGAAGTGCCATAACCCACGGAATCGGCATGCTTCTTGCCGTGGCCGGAGCCACTCCGCTGATCGTGAAGGCGGCCAGAAGCGCAGACGTTCTCCATGTTTTTGCAGTAAGTGTTTTTATCCTTACCATGATCCTTCTTTACCTGGCAAGCACACTTTACCATTCCGTAAACTCTACAGTCAAGGTGAACCGCCGTCTGAAAAAAATGGATCACATGATGATCTTTGTGATGATCGCCGGCAGCTACACTCCTGTATGCCTGATCGTTCTCCACGGACGCACCGGCTATATCCTCTGTGCCCTCGTATGGACCGTTGCCATCATCGGAATGATCCTCAAGGGCTGCTGGATCAACTGCCCGAAATGGCTTTCCTCTGTGATCTACATTGGAATGGGCTGGCTGTGTGTACTTGCTTTTGTTCCGATCTTCCACAATCTGCCCCGCGCAGGCTTCGGATGGCTCCTTGCCGGCGGTATCATCTATACCATCGGCGGTGTGATCTATGCTTTGAAGCTTCCGATCTTCAATGCGAAGCATAAGAATTTCGGTTCCCACGAAGTATTTCATGTTTTTGTGATGCTGGGAAGTGTGTGCCATTTTGTTGTAATGTATTTCTTCGTAGCCGGTATGGCAATCCACTGAGTTACTCTGTAGTCAGATGGATAAAAGCCTCCTCGAATATCTGCAAAACTTAAAGCCCCGGAATACGGGCAGACCTCAGGAAGTTGAAGTTATGACTTCTCTGAAGTTGCCTCGTGTTCCGGGGCTTCTTATTATACCTGATCCGGCCTGTGATCCCGATGATCTCAGCCGATGGTCAGTGTGGAAAGGCCACTGCAGTTAAAATATGCAAATGCACCTATAGTCTGAACGCTGTCCGCAATGTCAAGCTTTACAAGATTTTCGCAGTCTGCAAATGCATAAGGTCCGATGCTGGTAACGCCTTCCTCGATCCGGACCTCTGTTATCTGGTCGCGGTATCCATTCCAGGGGACTTCTTCCTCATTTTGCCATTCATTCATAGCTCCCTGTCCTGTGATCTCGAGACTCCGTTTTCATCAAGCTCCAGGATACGGTATTCTCCTCCGCTCCGCAAAAACCACTCTTTTCTCCTGCCGGATCGATTTCTGTTTCCATATCTTCCGATGCTGCGCTCTCCTCAAATGCTGCTTCCGGCTGATCTTCCTGATCATCCGGGAGCATTTCCTGCGGAATGTCCGCTTCTTCATTTTCCGGAAGCTCTATTTCTTCCGGTATTTCCGATGTATCTTGTGTCTCCGGATTATCCGGTGCCTCTGAAACGTCCGCTGTTTCCGTATCATCCGGTACTGCCGGTTCCTCTGACATGTCTGGTGTCTCTGAGATCTCAGATTTATTTTCCGGTTCTGCTTCGGAAATTTCTGCTGCATCCATTGCCGGAGCTTCTCCTGTTTCAATCCCTGTAATGGATTCTGCCGACAGATCCGTCACAGTATCCGATACAGCTTCTGCTGACTCCTCCGCACTGAATGTATCCGCCGCAAAAACACTTTCCATCCATATCCCGCAGGTCAGCATACTGACTGCTGTAAGCCCTGCAAGTATTTTTTTATTTATCCTCATTTCCATGCCTCTACTTTCTGATCCTTACTGCTTTTACCTTGCTCCAGGAAGAATAGTATTTCTTTGTTCCTGATTTTTTGTATGTGCGGATCCTTACATAATACGTTTTGTTTTTCTGAAGCTTTGTCAGCGTGTATTTCGTTTTGGATACTCCGGCCACTGTTTTTTTGCTGCCGGATCTGAAATTTTTGTTTACGGAATACTGGATCTCATATCCGGTCACGTATCGGTTTTTCTTCCATGTGATCTGCGCTTTTCTGCCGGACAGGTTCTTTGCTGTCGTCAGGGTGGTTCCTGCCGGATTCACTGTGACTGTAATACTCTTTGTGGCGGCATTATATCCTGCTGTGGCAGAAGAACGGATCGTGATCCTTGCACTGCCGGTGAATTTTGCCGCAATGGTGATCCTTCCTTGTTTGTCTACTTTTACAGATTTACTGCTGGAAGAATATTTCAGCTGAGCTTTTCCGGAAGCTTTTGCATTGATGCTGATCTTTCTGGCTTTTGCATACCAGGTCCGCCGGATATTGGATGCTTTGATGGTATTGCTGCGTTTCGTTACTTTGATGGTGCAGAATGTGGAACCGGAGGTATAATTGGTTCCCTTTGCAGCGTATGCCATGATCGCCGCGGTTCCTCCGCCTTTGATGGTTACTTTACCGGTGGATGGATCGACAGCTGCAACTTTCGGGTTGCTGGAACTGTAGGTTATGGTTCCATCTGTTGTTTTTTCAGACAGCACACAGAGGAATGGTTTTGTGCCGTATTTTACAGTTATTGTTTTTTTGTCAAATTTCAGGCTCGGCTCTGTCTGTTCGATGAGGAATCCTGCTTTATAGGTTCCGCTGTAATTTCCGGCTCCTGTGATCTCCAGTTCTGCATTTCCCGCATTGGTGTTATTGCTGCATTTTACGGTGTAATCTGTATTTTTCTGCAGTGTATAGTTTCCATCCATGATGACCATTTCCGGTGTTTTTTCGGTTCCGTCATAGGTGTATTTCTGCTCTGTGATCTTGATATCACACAGCGCAAGGCTTCGTTTTGCCGGACTGTTTGTTTTTGGATCCCATGGCACCCAGGTAATGTTTCCACCGTAATCCTGGAGAATATCCAGAGACCAGGTTTTGTCTGTGTATGGATAGTATACGGTTGCAGTTACATTTTTGAAGATGTTATTTCCGAGTTTCGGGCTGTTGCCGTAGAAATAGATATTCTGCAGATTTTTGCTGTCTGCAAATGCGTTGTCGCCTATTTCTGTTACGTTTTCTTTGATATTCAGATCCACCAGGTTTGTACAGTTACTGAATGCGCCCGGTTCGATCACAGTTGCATTTTCCGGAAGTGATTTTCGGATCTCAAAGGTTATTGTGGCTGTTCCTGTATAATCGCTGTCGGTTTTGGCGATCGCAGTGATCTTTGCTGTTCCTGGATTTACATTATCTGCGAAATATACCTGGTAGTCTTTTCCTTCTGTCAGTGTTTTTTCGTTGTAAGTGATGGTTACTGTCGGTGTTTTTCGGTTCCATCATATACATAGGTCTGTTCTGACAACTGAATGCTGCAGGCTGACAGATCGATCTTCGCTTTTTCCAGTATCGGAAGCTGTCTGTATTCTTTGTGTGATGCATTTCTCCTGCAAACTCTTTCTGCCTGTCCCGGTTCTGTATAAGTTGTCAGCCTTTATTTGTTTTCCACTCTCCGTAATCATGGCCTAATGCCGCTGTTGTGGTCTGGGCTTTGAGTACGGTTCCGCAGACGCTGCAGTGACTTCCTTCGGTTTTTCCGGTTGTCTCACAGGTAGCTGCTACTGCTGCGTCTTTCACTACTTTGTGGCCTGTTGCTGCGATCGTTTCTGTGCGTGTTTTCTTGCAGCGGGTACAGGTGTAGGTCTTCGTTCCGGCTGCGGTACAGGTCGCTGCTTTTGTTACCTTTCCTCCGTCCCAGCTGTGGCCTAACGCTGCCACTGTGGTCTGGGCTTTGATCACTGTGTTGCAGACACTGCAATGACTTCCTTCTGTCTTTCCTGCGGTCTCGCAGGTGGCTGCTACCGCCGCGTCTTTTACCGCCTTGTGACCTGTGGCTGCGATCGTTTCTGTGCGTGTCTTTTTGCAGCGGGTACAAGTGTAGATCTTTGTTCCGGCTGTGGTGCAGGTCGCTGCTTTTGTTACTTTTCCACCGTCCCAGCTGTGGCCAAGCGCTGCTGTTGTGGTCTGGGCCTTTATTACTGTATTGCAGACGCTACAGTGACTTCCTTCGGTTTTTCCGGTTGTCTCACAGGTGGCTGCTACCGCTGCGTCTTTCACTGCTTTGTGACCTTCCTTAACAACAGTTCTTGTGCCGAGTTTCTTTAAAGTGCCGCCGCTTCCGGTGCCTGAATTATCAGCATACATCACCCAGATTTCCAGAGTATTATTTCCTTCCTTCAAGCTGCTTCCGGAAATCTTCACTTCATATGCCCTGGCATTCGGGATTGTCTGTGTAGTGGCATTCGCGGATGTAGTATAACTGATTCCATTTACCACATATTTAAAAAGTGAAATCTCTCTTGAACTGTCTCCGGCCCATCCTTTAAGGATAATCTCCTCACTGTCCTTACAGCTGATCTTCGCATTATCAGCCGGTGAAAGAATCTCGTCACCAGACTGTACTTCCTCCGAAGTATCATCATAAAATTCCACACTTACCGTATAAGACTTCTTTGTAACCCCATCCGGCGCTGTAAGCTATATACAACCGGCTGGTAAAATCATGCGTCGAACCATTCCAGAAGTCTGAAGAAAGTCCAGTTCCCATACCTGAGCCATAATCAATCGAAGGCTTCAATTTTGTAACATTCGTCCCCTTCGGCACCCGAAGAACGATCGTATCCTCCCCGATCGCACCGATAACATCCTGCTTCAGTCCAGGATTTTCCACCTTCTTAAGCACAAAACTGTAAAATGCAGCCTGATCAGAAGGAACCACATGGATCGTCACAGTCACCTGAATACTCTCCTGTGTCTCTGTATCGCTGATCTTATACTGTGAACTGTAATCTCCGGCTGACGCCGTAACAACACCCGTATAGCCAAAAGCATTATATTTTTCTCCGGGCAGATTCGTGCGATTCAATCCTGCCGGCAGCTTTTCCTCAATTACTGTAGTCGCATACGTTCCACTTCCACCAGTCACATTATCTGTGCACAGATACTGCGCCGCACTTTTTCCTACACTGACATACAAATCCAGTGCCGGTACAGTCAGCGGACTCCGCACCGTGATCGTCGATGACGCCACAACTACCGAGCCATACTCTGACGGCAGTTTATCCGTCGCATAAAATACGATCGTACTTCCGCTGTCATCACTTTCCAGAACCTTATCTGCTGCAACCGTTGTAAAGGATCCATTCTTTCCAAAAGCAACATGAACACCATATTTCTCCAGCTCATCCGCTTTAAATATCGGGGTCTGCGTCCCATCATTATATGTGATCTGCAGTTTCACACCGGACAGATCCAGCGTGTTCCCAACTGTAAACTGAGTTTTTGCCGGTGCTGCAAGCACGGAAAGCTTCTTTGCTTTTCTGGCTGTTACCGTAATACTTACCGGAATTTCTTTTCCAAAATAATTGAATATCACGGAGGTATCCTCAGACTTCAGCGGACCTGTTTTATCATAGGAAAAGCCACTGTAAATATATACATAACGTCCACCTATTGTGGCAAAAAAGCTGGCGCCTGAAGGATCAAACTTCTGGTTTTCACTGTATGTCGTCTTCGGATGACCGGAAAGCACAATACTTGTAATATCACTGGCAGATGGTTTTTCGACTGTCATCGACCAGCTGGTCTGTTTTCCCTTATAATTGATCGTCAGTTCCCTTGTCCCCGTTTCCGAATTTTCAAATCCGGCGATCATATCCTTCGTGATCGTTACTGATGTAGAATTATTAACAATAAGCCTTCCCCAATACGCCGGAACTTCTCCCACGTAACATTCTTTCGGTACACCGGAAACAGACAGCGATCTGATCGCCGATGCATCTGCACGTTCCGGCAGTCCATCCTTGGAAATCTGCCAGTCTCCGTCAAAGCTCCAGCCTTTATATGAGTTCGGATTCTTCATCTGCTCTGCTGTAAGAACACCACCTGTTGTAAGCGTCTGTTCCGTGTTTGTCCCAATGAGCGCTCCCTGGCCGTTTTTACCATAACAGTCCGAAACATGTCCATTCAGACCGATAGCAGAATTGAGTACATTTGCATTTACCTGTGCACAGATCTGACCTGTAACTGCTGTTCCGCCAGTCACGCGAAGCGTACCTGTAAAAGCACACTGTTTCACATATCCGCCCATGTTTCCAAACTGTTCGATCCGGCCGGCAATGCCTCCAAGGTAAACCTGATAAGAATTTCCGTTAGCCTGTGTGACAGAAAGATTTCCTCCTGCAACACATTTTTCAATAGTACCAATGTTTACTCCTGCGATACCACCAACATAGCTGTCTGTAGCTGTCATGGATATGGAAATATTTACTCCGGACGAACAGCCGCTGATAGTACCGGCCACCTCATTCTCTCCGACAATCCCGCCAAAAGCCGGATGGCTCATGGAACTGGTAGAGCCCATATGTCCTGTTACCGTTCCGGTTACCCTGCAATCCTGGATCTTACCGGTATTATACTGTGCCACAACACCATGGATATCATGACTGTCATAATCAAAATCCGCAACAATATTCAGATCCTTTATCGTTCCTGCATTCTGCTGGATCAGAGGCTTTTGGAGACCGGTTATTGTGAAACCGGCTCCGTCCAGCGTTCCACTGAAATACGATGCCGAAAAATTTGTCCTTCCGTCTGTACTGATATTTTTTGTCAGACGATAGTATGCTCCCTGGTTTGCCTGAATCAGATTAAGATCATCGATCGAAGATATCTTATATGGATTTGCAAACGTACCATCTCCCTCTGCCGGTGCAAGGGAAGAGCTTCTGCTTCCAATGATACGATAAACAATCCCTGCGGAGCCATCCGTCGGAACGGTAAACTTACCGTTCGACAGCTTCACCAGGATTGCCGATGCTGCCGGCAATGTATGGTTTTCATTGCTGTCCCCTGCATAAACCGGAAATGTCGCTGCCTTTGCCGCAGCAATGGTATCCCCGTAAAAGCTGTATTTACCGGAGCTCTCACCGGCTGCAACTGCCGTATAAAAATCCGCCATAAGCTCCTTAAAAGAAACTCCGGTTACTTTCTCCAGATATTGCTCACAGCTGAGAGAAGAAGCATCGATCGTATAAAACTTTGGAAGCACCTTCATAGGCTGATAGCTTCCTGCCATCCGGTCGATAACATATCTTACAAAAAGATACGGCATTCCATAGTCCTGTGCATTGTCATCCCGGTAATTCTCGTAGATCAGCGAAGATCCTGAACGGATGACCGTATTACTTCCAATACCATTCAGCCAGCCGCTGCTGTCCGTTCCTCCCCAGAGATAGTCCATGACAGCCACTGCAAGACCCTCATTCAGCCACGAATATCTGCCGGTACTCATAAATCCGGTTTTCAGCCAGAGGATTGCATGCTGTCCCTCATGAACAAGAAGGCCATTTCGCTTTGACATCTCCCCCGAAACATAAGAGGATGCTGACGGTGTGTTGATATGGATTGCTGTGATCCCTTCATCATACATATACATACCGCTGGCGCTGCTTAAAGACTCCAGCAGGATCGACAGCTTGCCTGAGCCATCCTGTGCCGGAAAATCACCTGCACAGAGCTGGTTAAGGATACGGTAAGGCTGACCATCGTAGACAGCTGCCATATCCGCAGCAATCAGAGATGTTTTCCCTGCGGTATCGTAATCTGCCTTCAGGGTCTCATCCATCCACACATAGCAGTGTTCCCCAACTCCGATGCATACATATGTTTTTCCATATGTATCATGGCCGTTAGTTCTATAGATGTACTTTTTTTCACCTACCTGATAGGTGGTCGCCGCAGCCTGTACAGCAGTCAGCATCGGTTGGTCATCCTGCATGTATGCCTGCAGCTGATCATCCTCCAAACTCTGTACCTGCCCCACATCTGCTGCCTCTCCCGCAGTTCCCTCTGTTGCCGCCTGCGCCGATGCATTGCTTCCACCCTGCACGACTGCATAATCTTCTGCTTCAGAGTCCGCCGCCTGTGCCGATGTCCCGTCAAACTGCAAGTTCCCGTATTTCCGGGATTTGTGGTATCTGTGTTAATGATAACTGCATATTCCCCGGAAATGTTTCTCCTGGCTTACCCTCCTGAACTGCTGCAAAAACCTCTGTTCCGCAAAATAACCCCAGAAACAGAAAACAGCACATAAGCCGGAGACAAAAATCTTTTGTCTTTTTCATCCTCTTTCCTTTCCTCTTCTCAGCTGACTGAGTTCTTTGATTTTTGTGTTTATTCTACCATGTTCACAATATTCACACAATTCCAAATATTTGATTTTTATTATCATAAAGCGTCTTTTTCTGCCTCCGTTGCAGCTGCCCGCCTGCCGTGTATACAAAAAGAGCGATAAGCTCTGATATTGGTATCGTGCAGAACTTTTCGCTCTTATTGAACTACTCTTATTGATATTCAGCATGACTGCCTTCAGCTCCAGTGACGGGTCTGCATCCGGAATTGAAAAGATTTCCGACAGTTTCAGAACTTCATCAACTCCAGCTTCTTCTCCCTGGTCAGCTGCTTGATCCGGTACTCCCGGCTCATGGCCTCCTCCTTTGTGGCAAAGCCTTCGTAATACACCAGCTTCACCGGCCTTTTGGCCCGGGTATATTTGGCGCCTGCTTTGCCTTCATTATGGGCTTTCATCCGCCTGGCAAGGCAGTTTGTCCAGCCGGTGTAGAGCGTGCCGTCCGCACACTGCACGATGTATGTATAGTTCATAGCAGTCTCCTCTTCTATAAAAAATTTATGCAATACAATGCCAAATGCCAGTACATCTTCAGTAACATCAACCTGATATTTGCCTTCCTGTAAAACAAATATCTGAACACTTTTCTGGACAGTGTGATCTGTCTTCCGTGATATTTCCTCTCCTGTAAAACAAACATCCAGTCGGCCGCATTCTTTCTATGTAAAGACAGCACCAACATTTCTTCAGCAGCCGTCCTTCTATCCTCAAGCAGCCGGCACAATTCATGTATTTCACTTACATCAAAAAAATAAAAGCAGGTCGGGATTCCGGCTGCGGATTTTCCCACCTGCTTTATTATACGGTCATTTCTTATTTCTGTGAATATGGAATTCACTGCATAGCTGCTCTATAGGTATTCGTATTCTGATCTTGCTGTATTTCACGATCAATAAGCTCTGCCTACTCCATCACATAATTCTTCAGCACATAAATCTTCCCATCACACTCCACAGCCTCCACCTTCACAGTCTGCTCATCCGTTTCCGGATAATACCTGGTAGAAAAAACAATTTCTCCACCATTCACATAGATTTCCACTGCTGTGGTATCTGCAAGGATTCTGAAAGCTTCAACCTTACCGGACGGAACATGCGCCTTACGTACTTTACGTCCGGCACCGGCCTTCTCGGAGAGAGTTAAGATCACATCTCCGTCCTGATATTCCAGGAAGAGATTTTCCCCAAGGCTCACTTTACCCTGCTCACCTTTTACCTGAACATCCAGATCAAACGGTCCATTCACCGGAATCTCCGCACTGGAACCGCTGACAGAAACGCCAGTCTTTCTCAGCCCGTTCAGTTCTTCCACCGGATACTGATAAAGCATTCCGTTTTTATACGTAACTTCCCTTGGAACAGTCAGGCAATGCTGCCAGCCTTCGCTCTCTGCTGTAGGATTCACATACTCCTCATCTGCATCCGGCATTCCCATCCAGCCGATCAGGATCCGTCTGCCCTTTCCATCCTGAAATGTCTGGGGTGCATAGAAATCAAAGCCGTGGTCCCATTCCCGGAAAGCTTTTTCCTCCGGCTTTCCATCCTTCAGGATAAAGTATCCGGACTGATAGATGTTCTGAAAACGGAACTCTTCTCTGGTCAGTCCCTGGGGAGATACAGAAAGCACCTCCTGTCCCTCAAGAGTGAAAAAATCCGGGCACTCCCACATGTATCCGAATGTCTTCTCCGTAGTAAGCTCACTGTCAAATTTCCAGTTCTTCAGATCTTCGGATCTGTAAAAAGTACGGCGCCCTGGTCGCTTTTCTGACGGCCGCCAAGGATCATCCGGTACTCTTCCCCCTCCTTCCAGACCTTCGGGTCACGGATGTGGCAGGTGTAATTCTCCGGATAATCCTCACAGGAAACTGCAACCTCCTTTGTTCCGAAATGAAGGCCGTCCGCACTCTCCACATGAAGAGTGCTGGACTGTCTTCCGTTATTGATATAATCATAATCTCCATCCATCTTGATGTTTCCTGTGTAGAAAAGATGAAGCTTATCTTTCTCCGCAATGGCAGAGCCTGAGTAAACACCATGACAGTCATAAATGCTGTCCGGCAGAAGCGGAACCCCTTCATATCTCCAGCTGATCATATCTTCACTGGAGTAATGCCCCCAGAATTTCAGTCCACCGTTGGCCTCAAACGGAGAATACTGGAAAAACACATGATATCTTCCCTTGTACCAGCATAATCCGTTCGGGTCATTGAGCCATCCCACAGGCGGCATCAGATGATGGGTCAGACGGTTTGTCTGCATCGTCCTGGCAACTGCTACCGTTTCCTCGATTTTTCGCACTTCCTCTGCAAGGACCTTGGTCAGAGAACTCATTTTATTTTACCTCCAGTACTTCAGAACCATTATTTACTATTCCTTCTGCAAGCATTTTTACTTCTTCATAATCATCGGTATTGGTTACGATCAGCGGTGTGGTCACATCATAGCCGGCTGCCTTAATAGCATCCATATCAAAGGTGATCAGTGTCTGGCCTTTTTTGACCACGTCACCGTCCTTTACATGAGCGGTGTAGAATTTACCGCCAAGTTCAACGGTGTCAACGCCGATATGGATCAGCAGCTCCAGACCACTTTCTGTTGCAAGCCCGATGGCATGCTTTGTGTCAAAAATTGTAGAAACCGTAGCGTCACAGGGTGCTTTTACTTCACCTTTGGACGGAATCACTGCCATGCCCCTTCCAAGGACTTCAGATGCAAAGGTTGCATCCTTTACTTCTGAAAGCGGGATCGCAGTTCCCTCAAGCGGGCTGTAGAGGGTCTGTGCACCTGTCTCTGAAGTTTTCTCCTGGGCAATTTCTGCCGGAGCATCTGATTTTTTCTCTGCTTCAATATTTTTTTCAGTTGTTTCCTGTACTTCATCCTTATATCCGAACATCCAGGTAAGCACAAAAGCCACACCAAATGCGATGGCAAACATCAGGATATAACCAACTGGATTATTCAAGCACAGCAGGATTCCGAAGATACCGGTAACACCTGTTCCTGTGGCACCAAGACTGCTAATGGAGGCAAAAAGTGCTCCGCATGCACCACCCAGGCAGCCCATGATAAACGGCTTTCCGAAGCGGATGTTTACACCGAAGATTGCCGGCTCTGTGATTCCCATGCATGCGCTTAAGGCAGAAGGAACAGCCATGGATTTGATCTTCTGATTTCTGGATTTCAGGCCTACAGCAAGAGCTGCACCACCCTGTGCAATGTTAGCTGCAGATGCAAGTGGCAGCCAGTAGGTAACGCCGAATTTGGCCAGCTGTCCAAGGTCAATGATAGTGTACATGTGATGAACACCAGCAACAACAGTCGGTGCATAAAAGGCACCCATGATAAAGCTTCCGATTCCAAATGGCAGTGCGATCAGCCACTGGATTCCATCCAGAAGTCCGTTCTCAACAGCTACGAAGATCGGTCCGATAATGGAAAGTGTAAGATAACCGGTTACAAAAACACTGACAAGTGGTGTTACAAAAAGATCGAACATTGCAGGTACGATCTTATGAAGTCTTTTCTCGATCTGTGCCAGTACCCATACTGCAATGATAACCGGGATTACATGTCCCTGATATCCCACCATGTCAATGGAGTAAAGTCCAAACCATACCTTCTGCGTTGCCTGCACACCCTCTGTTGCAACAGTCCAGGCATTCTGCAGATTTGGATGGATCATGATCATACCGATAACCGCACCCAGATAAGGGTTGGCACCGAACACCTTCGCACCACTGTAAGCGATAAGGATCGGCAGAAATGTATACGCTGTGTTACTGAAAAGCTGTGCAAATACATAAATGGAACCATTGGTGTTAATATTCAGGAAGCCGTTGTTTACCATGAAGTTCAGGGCTTCCATGATTCCCATCAAAAATCCGCTGGCTACGATAGCTGGGATGATCGGGACAAAAATATCTCCCAGTGTCTTGATCAGTCTCTGTATCGGATTAGCCTTGGATGCTGCCACCTTCTTAAGCTCATCCTTACTACTCTCTGATATTCCGGCGATCTGGATAAATTCATCATAAACCTTGTTTACAACTCCTGTTCCCAGGATGATCTGCATCTGTCCCTGTGCGAAAAACACGCCCTTCACACCGTCGATGTTCTCTACATATTCCTTATCCGCCTTGTCATTATCCGCAATGACCAGACGAAGCCTTGTTGCACAGTGCGCCGCGGAAATGATGTTTTCTTTCTTTCCTACATGATCATAGATTTCCTGTGCTGTCTTTCTGTAATCCATGTCCTTCCTCCTTTTCTGCTACTGTTCCCGGACAGTCATCTCTTTCTGCTTTCCCTTTCTTCGGATCAGATCTGTCTGTTCTTTCTTCAGCTTCCCGGGATTTATTATCTCTGATCCATTGTTTTTCATTTATTTATGAGATTGATTTCATATATCTATTCATACAAGGAACGGTAATCTTTCCATTTTTTTAAGTTTTTTGATGATTTTAGCACTTTTCAATGGTTTGTTTTATGTTGTTGCTTGTGTTCTTATGTGGAATCGTTCTCATATCTTACTTGTATTATAACTACTGCATTATTATTTGTAAATCCGCAACATCGCACAAATTTCTTCGGTCAAAATTGTACATATTTCATAAGAACAGATGCAAGACAGACAAACCAGTCAGGACATCGCAGAAAAAATCTGGCATTTTTCTGTGTTTGCTCAGCCATAACACAGCACCACACAAAAAGAAGCAGGTCTTTTTCTCCCAAAAGATCTGCTCCTGTTCCACAATAGCTTATAATTTCTTCCTCTATCTGCGAGGATATTCTCTGTTACCTGTGAGATTCCCGTTCCACAAGTTCACATCCCATTTTTATTTCCTTGCTGATCCCGGTATCGTTCTCAATAAGATCAGCCAGCATGGCTGCTGCCTCCATTCCGCTGGTCTTATAATAAAAATGTACCGTTGTCAGCTTCGGTTCCACGATCTTACCCGGAACTCCATCCCCAATCCCTGCGATCTGAACATCCTCGGGAATGCGAAGCCCGATCTCCTTCAAATAAGTCATGGCTCCCACCGCCATAGTATCCGTAGCACACACAAGAGAATCTATGGAAGGCTCCTCCTCAAAAAGCTCCTTCGCCATCTCATACCCGGAATCCATGGTAAAGCTTCCGATCTTCATCCTCTCCGGCACGACCTCCAGCTTAGCTTTATGGATAGCATCCATAAAACCCTTTTTCCTGCAGGCACCAACTGCCTCGTCCTTATCTGTAACGCCGATATAGGCAAACTTTTTCCCCTTCTCCGCCAGCTTCTCCGTGACCTGAAAAGCTGCTTTATGATCATCCTGATAAATACATGGATATCCGTCCAGATGCTGTCCCAGGATCACGATCGGTACCTTATAATCCTTCAGCATCTGTTTATGCTTTCTGGTAAACATGGTAGCAATAAAAACCACTCCGTCCACCTGACGTTCTTTAAACAGAGAAAGGTATTTCAGCTCTTCTTCCACATCATTATTGGTATTGGCCAGAATAAGCTGATATCCTCTCCGTGTAAGAATATCACTGATCCCTGTCACCTCACGGCTTATGGTATCTGAATTGATCTTTGGAAGGATGACACCGATGAGACTGGTTTTTTTGGTCCGCAGTGTCTGTGCCTGGGAGGATGGCTGATATCCTGTCTCCTGGATCACCCTGCGGATGACTTCCTTTTTTTCACTGCTGACATATCCATTATTCAAATATCTGGATACCGTAGCTCTGGAAACTCCGGCAAGCCTGGCTATTTCATTAATGTTCATAACTTATGTACCTCTTCTTTTGTCCTGTTATATCTGTCCTTGTATGCATATTTATAATATAGATTATACACGGTTTCTTTCCGGTAAAAAAGATTCTTTTCCTATGTAAATGGAAATTTTTATTACTGCTCACTCCGTTCTCACTAATACGCTTCACAACGCAAAGGATACGGGATGCATATATCTCCCATCCCGTATCTCCATACTCTGTTTCCAAAAATCTCCCCGGCATATCTGTTTTTCGGTTTTCCCTGTCATTCCAGATATTCAAACGGATCTACCGGCACGCCATCCTTTTTCATTGCAAAATAAAGATTCGGGCCTTCTACAGAATAATATTTGGTAGGTGCACTGATATTTCCGATCACTTCACCCTCCTTTATTGTGTCACCTTCTGCCACAGTAAGGTCCTTCAGCTGCCCATATACTGCCTGATAACCATTTCCCAGCTCCATAGTCACAGTCGTTCCCGTACAGGCATCCTGTACAACAGAAAGCACCTGACCATCTGCCGCCGCATACACCGGCGCATCCTCACTGCCTGCAAAGCAATGGCAGAGCTCACACGATACTGATCCAAAGTCGGATAATATACGGTTTCATCCATATTGTAATCCACAAGAACCGTTCCTCTGACCGGCCATTCCATAATGGAATCCTCCGTAAAATCCAAAGCCTGTGCCGCAATTCCGACAGCTGAGGTCTCTGCGGTATCTGTGGAAGCTCCAGCTCCGTTATTCACCGCTCCCTCTGCCGATGTATTTCCGGCATTATCTGCTGTATTTCCAGTGCCATCTGTGCGGCTTCTGTCTGCACCTGCCGCCGCAGACACGCTCCTATCATCCGTACCACTTCCATTATCTGCATCTGCCGCTGCATTTTCGGCTGTACCACTTCCTGCAGTCTCACGGATGCTTCCTGTCACTCCATCTGCTCCGGCTTCTGAAGCTCCTGACAGACCTGCTTCATCTCCGGTTTCTCCATCAGAGATCTCATCCTGTGCTACATCCTGCCAGCCATCTCCGGCAGCTGCCGCATCCTCTGCGTTTTCCCCGTCCGAAAGCTCCTCTTCCAGCCCGGTCTCTTCTACCTGTACAGAATTTTCCTCCTGGGGATTTTCTGCGATGGGCTTTGTTCCAAGCTGATAAACAGTAATCCCAAGTGCCGCCACTGCTGCCAGAACACCTCCGTTGATAATACCTCTCACGATTTTACTTTTCATATTCTTTCCACCTCTGTCTGATATGTTCATTTTCAGTAACAGAAAAACAGTAAAGCTGCCGTTTCGGTCACCATTTCTATATCTATAGAGTGTCCAGAATATGGCTGTCTATTCATTTTTTGAATATTTTTTTATCAGACGTTGCTTCGGATGCCTGACTTTCTTTAATCCTCAGCTTTCAGCTCCATCTCCGGAAAATATTTTTTCAGGATCTCCTCCGCACTGCTTCCGTTTTTTGCCATCTCATTTCCACCAAACTGGGAAAATCCCACACCATGACCGCTGCCACGCACTCGCAGATAATAAATATCATCCTTTTTCTTCAAACTGAAATTCGCGGATTCCAGTCCCATTCCCGCTGCAAAGCTTTCTCCCTCCAGAAGTGTTTCCCCAATCGTAAGCTCTGTCACATAACCGGCACTGTCCCGTTTTTTGATCTTCAGCTCCCCGGAAAGCTGCCCCTCAGGAATTTCCACGATTTTTTTATGATCCGGAGATTTTTTGTCCTCACTGCTATCTGCCGATTTCAGATATGTATACGCCTCATCATGAAAAGCTTCTTCCCCGCTGCGGGTTTTCCCTGCGCTTCTCTTATGCCAGGGAGTCAGCCTCACTTTTCCTTCATATGTAAGTACCTGTCCATCCGTCTCTTTTGCTGCCTGCTCATAGATCTGCCTTTTTCTGCAAAAAAATATCTCCAGACTTCCTCTGTACTTCCGTTTTCCCTCAGGATCTCTGCCAGATTTTTCCCCTCACCCAGCCACCTTTGAATATTCGACCGTGCAATCACAGTCTGCGCTTTTATGGTTTCTTTTTTCATATCCGGGGAAATCTGCGAAAAAACAATGACCGGGAGATATTCTTCCATATCCGGCACCCTCTCTGCCAGGACCCTCTCCGGTCCATTAATGGTTGCCGCCGAAAAATAAGGAAGAACAATTGCTAAAAACACCAGACAATATCGAAGAAGCGCATATTTTTTCATAAAAACACCATAAGCGTTCTTTTTCCTAATATATGTTCTTTTGCCAAAAATTATTATTTGCTGTATACTATAGCGGTTCCATGAATCAATGCATCAAAAAAGTTATTCCGAACATGCTGCAGTAATTTATGGAATGCTATGTATCAATCCAAAAGTATCTGCAGCGATCAGTCCTGCTCACCGCTTATTGCTTGCCACGAATGGAGGTATCACACACCATGCTTGCCATCTTTCTCGCACCATTATATATTCTCATTAATATTTATATCGTCCGCTGGATGATTTTGTGGATGGGTGCCTGCACTCATTTTTCCAGACCTTTGCGTTCCGGGCATGCTTTGCAGGTGTTTATATTTTTCTGTCCGCTTTCTCTTCTGACCTGTTTTCTCATCCGGAAGCCCCCTGCGCTCCATCGCTTCCTGAAAAATACGGCAAATTATTTTCAGGGAACATTTCTTTACATCCTGATCGTAATCGTAACTACAGATCTCTGCAGACTGATCCTGAAGCATACGCTTCATCCGGCCTGGATGTATTCCCGGAAAGCCTTCGTAATCACAGGCGCTGTCTGCACTCTTCTGATCATTGGTGTCAGTCTCTATGGGATTTTTAATCAATGGAATATTAAGACAAAAACTTATGATGTGAAAATAGACAAGCAGGTGAAGGGAATGGACTCCCTGAAGATCGTCCTGCTCGCAGACATTCATTTCGGTTACAGTATCGGAGAAAAACATGCCGGGCTTCTTGTAAAAAAGATCAACGCCGAAGATCCGGATCTGATCTGTATTGCAGGCGATATTTTTGATAACGAATATGAAGGGATCAAAAACCCGAAAAAACAGCGGCCATTCTCCGTTCGCTGAAATCCAGATACGGCGTTTATGCCTGTTGGGGCAACCATGATCTCAGCGAACCGATTCTGGCCGGTTTTACCTTCCGCAATGCAAAAAAAGATTATGATGATCCCAGAATGCGGAATTTTCTGGAATCTGCCAACATCCGGCTTCTCGATGACGAAACCGTCCTCATAGATAAACGGTTTTATCTGACAGGCCGTAAGGATCCTTCACGCTGCCGAAAAATGTCCGATACCCGTAAGGATCCTGACCAGCTTACAGCCTACCTTGACAAAACACTCCCGATTATTTTTATGGATCATCAGCCCGGTCAGCTGGATGAAGTGGCAGCCGCAGGCGCAGACCTTGATCTCTGCGGCCATACTCATGACGGCCAACTGTTCCCTCTGAACATCATCACCGGCTGATCTGGGAAAATTCCTGCGGTTACCTGAAAAAGGGGACTATGCACAACATCGTTACCTCCGGTGCCGGCATATGGGGCCCGAATATGCGTACTGCCACAAACAGCGAGATCTGTTCGATCACAGTACATTTTTATCCTGCCAGACCTAACTCCTCTGATCCCTCATAAATATCTTCCACCGGCAGCTCCTCCGCACTCTCACTATCCTCTTCTGTTATTTCTGTTCCGTCATTTTCTTCTTCCGTTTCAGAGTCCTTCGGAAACTCAATTACTTCAGCCGTATCACCACTTTCTGATATCTCCGGCTCTTCACTGGAATCATCAAATATCTCTTCCTCAGTATTATCGTCCGTCTTTCCTTCTTCAGAACTCATATTGAGTTCCTCGCTGCTCTCTTCTTCAGCTTTCTTTTCACTGTTTCGGATGATCTCAAGGGCTTCTGTTTCTGAAATAATGCCTGAATTATCTTCCATTGCATTTGCTTCCGGCACTTCATAATCATATACAAAGGTATTGACTGGCATAAGCTTGTTTGACTGCACATCATAGTCAAATACATGCCACAGGTATCCTTCCCTGTTAACCGGTACATTTGCCTGGTAGATCTGTTTTCCACCCCGGTAAACGGTTACTTTGGCTGACGAAGCAGATAATTCTGTACTCGCATCATCTTCACCGTTTGTATAATCGTATACATAAAAGCTATATTTTCTTCCGGTGAAGCCTTTGTATATGGTTGTTGTTTCCGGTCCATAGCTGCTTGTATCATCCAGATCCAGATTTGCTATTACATCTCCATCCTCTGAATATGCATTTTTATCCCTGTAGTATACATGGAAGTAGTCATCTCCGTTTTCATCAGTAGGTCCCAGCAGATGAGAATCCAGGTCTCGCGGAGTTTCTCCCCATGTAAGCACGATCTGAAGAAGTCCCTCATCTCCTGCACTGATATTGGTCGGTGACATTGTTACATCACGTTCACTGCATGCATTTGCCTGAACTACAACATTGATATGGGCAGAAACAAAATCTTCATTGCTTGCATTCAGCGTATAGTTTCCGGCTGGCACGGTCAACGTATAGGTTCCATCTGCTGATACGCCTTCTTTCACAGTCTCTCCGATCACATTATCCCAGCCCTTACGTAATTCATAAGTTACATTTTCTATATTTCCACCGGTCATGGAATGAATAAATCTTCCACTCAGCTCACCATCTCCGGCTTCTGCTCTGGATACCATCAGGAAAGATTCTGCGTATGTGATCTGGTTCGCTGATACTTCCATGGAACTGCTCTCATATTTCTGGTAACCGGTTGCTGTGACAACAATTTTGTAGGTTCCTTCATCAAGATCATTAAATGAATAAGTTCCATCTTCTTTCGTGAAAGTTTTTTCAACCTTGACTGTTCCGGAATATGCTTCCACGCTGGCATTTTTTACAGGAGCTTTGCTGTTTGAATCCAAAACGCTTCCCTCAATGCTTCCGGCTCCGACTGTACATTTATCTACCAGTGTTCCATTTTCAAAATGAACCTTCAATTTTAGTGGATTATCGTCATCATCAGACAGAAAATCCTTGGACAACGTATAATGCCATACCGTTTTCAGGAACTTTCCGACCACCGTATCCGGATTCAACTCACCCGCTGCGTAAATATAGGTTCTTACATCAGAACAAAGCACATTTCCGGCATCACGAACTGTATAGGATACGCTTGCCTTTGCCGCAGGTCCTACCTTAATATCAATTCCTGCCAGATCCCATGTCTCCAATGCAGTCAGATTTAATCCAAACTGAAGACCGCATTTCGCAGATCCTTCTATTGTGACCGGTGTCAAAGTCTGACTGAAATCATGGATAAATCTTCCATTTCCATCTTTGAATTCATATCCGCCAGTTGCTTCAACGGAATATTTCACAACAAACTGCCCGGACACATCATAAAACAGAGAAACCACCAGATCTGCAGAAAGACCAGTTGTACCAAGCTTTATAGGAACTCGTCCCAGTTCAAGTACATCGCTGACTGTTTCCATAGTTCCACTTGCATGTTTGATCTGCTGCTCTGAATTCACGCCACTTATATAAAGTCCGCCTTCGAAATCAGCTTTTCCTGTAACTGACGCAATAAAATGCCTTACCTCTATCTTTCCCCAGCTAAATCCGGCATCCAGCTTACAGCTTACATCCGGAATCGTAACAGCAACAGAACCGGACAGCTTCACCTTATCATTAAATTTATGATTAAGATCAAATTTCAATTTACCTGGAACTGGAATACTTCCGCCGAGAGTAAGTCCTCCTGCCGGCACCTCACTTGAATTTTCCGGAATATACTCATATTGAACGCCCTCTGCAGTTACCTGCATATTTTCCGGATCTGCAATTCCTGCACCTTCAAAATCAATTGATTTGTAAACCTCTGAAATATCATCCGGTTTGCCGGCCTTAATGATCAGACGTCCCTGTCCGTCCTTTGTGATATTCTGGACTTTTAATGCAATATCTGTATCTGTTCCCATTTCCTTTGCAGAAAACAGTACAACCTTTCCGGTTTCCAGATTTTTATAAGCATTTCCATCTTTTACTGTGATCGTATAAGTTCCGTCACTGTTCTGGACAACATTGTATATATTTTTGGAAGTATCTTTGACTTCAACTACATTTGTTGCATAGGTGACCTTGCTGTCATAATTCTCATCGATTACTGAGTCCTCAGTGATCTGGTCGATAGCTTTTAAGATCTGAGCTGCATCATTTCCGTTAATTGCCTTCTCCGGTTCAAAGGTATCTCCATTCAGAGACAGCATATTCTTTTTCAGTGCAATAGCTACAACATTTTTATACCTGATCTGAGCCGCATCTGCACATGTCGGTTCTTCATCCGTAGTTTCATATCCCATAAGCATTACTGCTGTATATGCGGCAAACTCTCTTGTTGCATATTCATCAGGATAAAAATATGGAACATCCTGCTCATCGGTTTCATCGGGAATGATTCCCATAGTTTTTGCAATTTCTGCTGCGATTCCATTTTCATTTTCTCTGGTATCAGCATAATAATAATTTTTGCTGTCAAACTGCTCTTCATACTTGCAGCCAACTTTATCCAGAAGAAGTTTTACCCATTCACCTCTGGTGTATTCATGTCCGGAATCCTGCACGTATTTTTTCGTAACAAAAATCCTTGCAAAGATTTTTATTCCTTTTACTTTGGCAACGATCGATGTATTTCCCTCTCCGACTGCCTGGACAACACCTGTTTTTGTTACTGTTGCAATTTTCTGATCAGCAGATGACCAGCTTACTTTAACACCTTTTTCCTTAAAACCAAGCTGGATACTTTCCCCTTCTTCCAGAGTAGCTTTTTGATTTTTCAGTGTTGGTTTCACAACTGTTATCTTACATCGATATGTTCTCTTCTTAGAATCTTTAAAGGTTACTGTACATGTTCCTGTTCCTGTTACAGAAACCGTACCATCTTTTTTTACCTTGGCAACCTTTGTATTTGAACTTGAGGCAGTTTTGATCACATCACCCTTTATCGAAAGTTTCCTGGATGTATTCGCTGTTCCCCATACAAATTTTAAGCTCTTTGCAGACAGATAAGGATTTTTTACCGTAACCTTACAGGTATATACTTTTTTTCCTATTTTAGCTTTAACCACGGTTGTTCCGGTTTTTACTGCTGTTATTTTTCCCTTAGAGCTGACTTTAACGATTTTTTTATTGGCAGAACTCCATACCGTCTTTCCCGAAACACCGTTTACTTTTAACTGCAGACTTTTTCCCTTTACATACAATACGGCTTTTTTCACTGACATTCCCGGGCTTTTTACTGTAACCTTACAGGTTAATGTCTTTTTGGCAATTCTGGCCTTTACTGTTGCGGTTCCGGTCTTCACAGCCGTTATCTTTCCCTTTGACGAAACCTTTACAACTTTATTATTGGAAGAAGACCATTTCACGGCTTTCTTCCAGTTTACAACCTTTAACTGTGATGTTTTTCCCACGTACAAAACCTTTTTTGTACTGTTCAGTCTGGGATTTGCAGCTGCATTTGCTGGCATGCTGATTCCTAAGATCAACATCAGGATCAGCATCAGCGGCAGCAATTTTTTTGATGCACTTTTTCTCTTCATAAGCACTTTTCCCTTCTGCTGTACTATGCTATAATGTTCACCAATTATAAATTTTCGAGATCATTCGAAATCATTTATAATTAATCCCCCGTAAATTATCAGACTATCAACCAAGAAAGGAGAAAAATCATGAATGTCACCGTAAATCCAAAAGCACGCCAAATTTTACCGGTTATTCTGGGCTGCTGCGTAATCGGAACTGTTTTTTTTCTGGCAATAACTATCTGTTCCGCCATAAAATATCATGATTACGTACCTGTAGATGCTGTTATATCATCTGTCAGCCGCTCAAATAATCCTAACAAGCCTCATAGTTCCAATTATCATAACTATGTGAAGTACTCTTACACCTACAAGGAACAAAACTACACAGCTGACCGAATCGAGTTTTTACGCCTCGGCAAAGCCCCCGGAAAGCATGTTCAGATTAAATGTGATCCGCAGAATCCAAACCAGATCCAGAATATCTATTCTATACCATCTCTATTGTCTTCCTAGTAATCCTGCTCATAACAGATTTCCTGCTCATTCTTATGATAAAGTCTTAATACTGTACAGCTATGCTCTAATTATATAACATTTTTATCTCTTGAACTTTGTCAAATTTTGTCGCAAAGTAGAACATTTTTTGTCGAAAATGTCCATAATATTTTTTTATCGCATTGACATACTCCTACCATTGAAATCCTACTCGATGGCTCTGCTGATTCGTTCGTCAGTACGTAATTTTCTATGATATAAAAAAGGCGGTTACGCTGAATCACAACGTAACCGTCTTCCTTTATACTATACTCGCACAGATATAAAACAAAATTCCCACCTACTGCCTTGAGCAATAAATGGGAATTTATCTGATCCACTTAAAAAGTGAGGCATCGGGGATTCGAACCCCGGACAACTTGATTAAAAGTCAAAGTGCTCTACCGACTGAGCTAATACCCCATATTAAATTAATTAATACTCAGGCTTTTTCTAACCAGCCGTTCGTATGTTTTACATTAAAACATGCCCAGAGCCGGAATCGAACCAGCGACACGAGGATTTTCAGTCCTCTGCTCTACCAACTGAGCTATCTGGGCATAAGTAGCGGGGACAGGATTTGAACCTATGACCTTCGGGTTATGAGCCCGACGAGCTTCCAGACTGCTCCACCCCGCGTTATTAAATGTTAAAAGCCGATGATCGGACTCGAACCGATAACCTGCTGATTACAAATCAGCTGCTCTGCCAATTGAGCCACATCGGCATTTAAGTGGATGGAGAAGGATTCGAACCTTCGAAGGCGGTGCCAACAGATTTACAGTCTGCCCCCTTTGGCCACTCGGGAATCCATCCATAATCTATGGGACCTATAGGGCTCGAACCTATGACCCTCTGCTTGTAAGGCAGATGCTCTCCCAGCTGAGCTAAGATCCCATATTTAATTCGTTACAGCTAAGCTGTAACGACCCAGAAGAGACTCGAACTCTCGACCTCCGCCGTGACAGGGCGGCGCTCTAACCAACTGAGCCACTGGGCCATTTTAAGGTTTGTACCTTAAAAACTACATACATGCTTGTTGATCGTTAATCAAACTCTTTGAATCAATTCTTAACCTGCGTTTCTTGGTCAAGCCCTCACCCGATTAGTAACAGTCAGCTCCATGTGTTACCACACTTCCACCTCTGCCCTATCTACCTCGTCGTCTTCAAGGGGGTTTACTTCACTAAGAATGGGATATCTCATCTTGAG
>ENA-OQMZ01000238-OQMZ01000238.1-human-gut-metagenome-genome-assembly--contig:-NODE-238-length-23988-cov-3.082603_pt1 | contig 23988 bp, 27 predicted proteins | sample MGYA00242621_ERZ504862 | MGnify/ENA primary metagenome ERZ504862 (study PRJEB26092, sample SAMD00036393) | human gut metagenome | host: Homo sapiens | study: EMG produced TPA metagenomics assembly of...
CCTGCACACCCCGCTTGGCGAGGATGGCGATTCCGAGTTCGGCGACCTCATTGAGGATACCGACGCCATCGCTCCGTCCGACGCCGTGGCCTTCTCCCTGCTGCAGGAACAGTTCAAGCAGGTGCTGGAAACCCTGTCTCCGCGTGAGGCCGGCGTCATCAAGATGCGCTATGGCCTTGAAGACGGCCAGCCGAAGACGCTGGACGACATCGGCCGTGTGTATGGCGTGACCCGTGAACGCATCCGTCAGATCGAGTCCAAGACCATGTCCAAGCTGCGCCACCCGTCCCGTTCGCAGACCCTGCGCGACTTCCTGGATCAATGATCATCTGGCTCCCCTCTGTGAGGGGAGCCAAGCATTTGAAGAGAAAAATAGGACTGTATGCCCAAAGAAGAATACGGCGCCAAGGACCTAGCTGTTCTTGAGGGCTTGGATGCGGTGCGCAAGCGTCCGGGCATGTACATCGGCACCACCGACTCGCAGGGTCTTATGCACTGCCTGTGGGAGATCATCGATAACTCTGTGGATGAGGCCTTGGCCGGCTTCTGCAACGATATCGTGGTCACCCTGCACACCGACGGTTCCGTGGAAGTCGCGGACAATGGCCGAGGCATTCCGGTGGATAAGGAACCGAAAACCGGCCTGTCCGGCGTGGAGGTCGTACTGACCAAACTGCATGCCGGTGCCAAGTTCGGCAACTCGTCTTATAACGCCGTCGGTGGCCTGCACGGCGTGGGCTCCTCCGTGGTCAATGCCCTGAGCTCCCGACTGGACGTCGAAGTGGATCGTGACGGCAAGACGCACCACATGACCTTCCACCAAGGTCACCCTGGCGTATACACGGATGCCGACCCGGCCAATCCGTCTCCCGATTCCCCGTTCAAGCGCACTCGCAAGAACCGACCCACCGAGCTGGAAATCATCGGCAAGGTATCTCCCAAAACCACTGGTACCCGTATTCGTTACTGGTATGATCCGGAGATCTTCAACAAAACCGCCGAGTTCTCATACGAACAGCTCATCGACCGCGTGCGTCAGACCAGCTTCCTGGTGCCCGGCCTCAAAATCACCATCATCGACGAAAACGTACCGGAAACGGCGGCGACTGACACCGTCGAGGCCACTGATGACACAACAGTCGAACCTGCGCAAGACCAGGCACCGGCCTTGGATGTCTCGTCCAGCGATGCCGAACTCTTCGACGACTCCGCCGAATCCCAGTCCGACGATGCCGAGAGCCCGGCCGAGGAGGACTTCTCGCTGACGGCCGGCGACCAGGTCGTCGATGGCGCGTTCGGCGAACAGCCCGCGCACCCGCGCGTCGTGGAATTCCTGCACACAGGCGGCGTCAAGGACTTCGTCGACTTCCTGTCCAAAGGCGAGCCGATCTCCGACATCTGGCGCATCCAAGGCGAGGCACCTATAAGGAGGAGACCCAGGCCGTGGGTGAGGGCGGCGAACTGCACGCCCAGGAAATCGAACGCACCTGCGGCGTGGACATCGCCCTGCGATGGGTCAACGGCTACGACACCACAATCATGAGCTTCGTGAACATCGTGGAGACGCCCGGCGGCGGTACTCACGTGGACGGTTTCATGAACGCCATCACCAAGCAGATTCGCAAGGCGGTGGAAGACAACGCCCGCAAGCTCAAGGTGAACATGAAGGACTCCGCCATGAAGGTGGAGCGCGACGACATCCAAGCCGGACTTGTGGCCGTGGTCACCGCACGCGTGGCCGAACCTCAGTTCCAAGGCCAGACCAAGGATGTGCTCGGCACCGCGCAGGTCAAGCCGATCGTCACCCGGCTCACCGACAAGCAATTCGGCGAGATGATCACCGGCTCCAAGCGCGGATACAAGGAACAATCCGGCCGCGTGCTGGAGAAGATCGTCGGCGAAATGCACGCACGCATCCAGTCGCGCAAGGCCAAGGAGGTCACGCGCCGCAAGAACGCGCTCGAATCCGCCTCGATGCCGGCCAAACTCTCCGACTGCCAGCCGGGCAATGACGACGTGGCCGAACTGTTCATCGTCGAGGGTGATTCCGCACTCGGTACCGCCAAGGCCGCCCGCAACGCCGGTTTCCAAGCGCTGCTGCCGATTCGAGGCAAGATTCTGAACGTGCAGAAGGCGTCGATCACGCAGATGCTCTCCAACAAGGAGTGCGCGGCCATCATCCAGGTGGTGGGCGCCGGCTCCGGCCAGAGCTTCGACATCGAACAGTCGCGCTACCACAAGATCATCATGATGACCGATGCCGATGTGGACGGTGCTCATATCCGTATCCTGCTGCTGACGCTGTTCTACCGGTACATGCGGCCGCTTATCGAACACGGCTACGTGTATGCCGCAGTGCCGCCGCTGCACCGCATCGCGTTGACCGGCTCGCACAAGGGCGAATATATCTACACGTATTCCGATGACGAGCTGGCCGGCAAGCTGGCCGACCTCGACAAGAAGCACATCGGATACAACGACGACATCCAGCGATACAAGGGTCTGGGCGAGATGGACGCCGACCAGTTGGCGGACACCACCATGGATCCGCGCACGCGTATGCTGCGCCGCATCCGCATGGAGGACGCCGCCCAGGCATCCGAGATCTTCAGCCTGCTGATGGGCGACGACGTGCCGCCGCGCAAGCAGTTCATCGTCGACAACGCCGACGATTTCGACCGCTCCAAGATCGATACCTGATCGAAGACGTCGCTGATAATGACATCGTGCTTACCGAGAATTTCCGTAATTGGCGTTTGAGGTGAGCACGTTGTCATATGTTTATGCGTGTTGCCCATGAGCTATTCGATAGACTGATGACATCGTTATCACAACCGGTGCCGTACTGTGAATGGGAGATGGGACATGGCCAGTCTGTTGCTTGCCGTCATCTATGTGGCGTTTATCAGTCTGGGATTGCCGGATTCGCTACTCGGATCCGCATGGCCCACCATGAGCCAGGATCTGAACGTGCCGGTGGCGTGGGCCGGCGGCATCTCCGCGGTGATTTCCATGTTCACGATCGTCTCGGCGCTGCTTTCGGACCGAATGACATTGAAATTCGGGGCAGGCAAGGTCACCGCCGTTTCGGTGGCGTTGACTGCGGCGGCCTTGGCCGGTTTCTCCGTTACCTCGAATTACTGGGTGCTGTTGGCCATCGCCATACCATACGGCCTTGGCGCGGGCGGAGTGGATGCGGCGCTCAATAACTACGTAGCCATTCACTACGAAAGCCGGCATATGAGCTGGCTGCACTGCATGTGGGGCGTCGGCGCATCGGTCGGCCCCTACATCATGGGCTATGCGCTCTCTCAAGCCAAGGTTGGCCGTGGGGCTATCGGTACATCGCGATCCTGCAGGTGATGCTGACCGTCATCCTGGTGCTGAGCCTGCCACTGTGGAAGAAACGTGGCGCAATTGCGGTCGGCGAATCGACCGATGACACCGCATCATCTGACGGCAATGCCGAGAGATTTGGCACTGCTGAAGGGGTGTCTGTTGCTGAACGCAAACCGCTCGGCGTGGCCGGCGTGCTCGCCATTCGCGGTGCCAAGGAAATCCTCGTGATGTTCTTCTGCTACTGCGCCGTCGAATCCACGGCGGGCCTGTGGGCCTCCAGCTATATGGTGATGCACAGCGGCATCGACAAGATCACCGCCGCCAGCTGGGCCAGCCTATTCTACGTAGGCATCACCGTGGTCGTGCGCTTTCCGGCTTTCTGACCATGCGATTCAAGGACCCGGTCATGATTCGCCTCGGCCAAGTGCTGGTGTTCGCCGGCATCCTCACCATGTTCGTGCCATTGCCTCACCACCTTGGCGTGGTCGTTGGGCTGGTGGTCATCGGCTTCGGGTGCGCGCCGATTTATCCGTGCGTCATCCACTCGACGCCGGCCTACTTCGGCGAAGACAAATCGCAGGCCATCGTCGGCGTGCAGATGGCCTGCGCCTATGTGGGCTCACTGCTCATGCCGCCACTGTTCGGCATCATCGCGCAATATGCGACAATCAGTCTCTACCCGTGGTATTTGCTGGTGCTCTTGGTGCTGATGGTGGCCATGCACGAGCGTCTTCGCAAGTTGCGCGGCTGATCATATGCGCATTTGGGCCCGACGCCTACTATGCTTGGAGCCCATGGTGATAAGTGAAGAAGAACATGAACAGATGCCCGAGCCCGTACGGGAACGATTGGAAGCGCTGAAGGATGCGCCGGGCTCGGTAATCGTGGTCGGCTCGATGAACGCCGATTACACCGTAACCACTAAACGACTACCCAAGCCAGGTGAAACCGTCAATGGTGGTGCCATGAAAGTGCTGCCGGGCGGCAAGGGCGCGAATCAGGCGTCTGCCGCCGCTCGTCTCGGTGTCAATGTCCAGTTGCTGGGCGCGGTGGGCGAGGACTCCAACGCGGACTTCCTATTAAGCAAGCTGGATGAGGCCGGCGTCGACACCGCCGATATCCTGCATGTCGAAGGCCCCAGCGGCACCACGGTAATCACCGTGAGCGCTGAGGGCGAGAACACCATCGTCTATTCGCCGGGTTCCAATGCCAAGGCAAGTGCCGGCTATGTGCAATCACATCGCACGACCATCGCCGAATGCGCGGTATTGGGACTGTGTTTGGAGAGCCCGATTGCCACCGTTATCGCCGCCGCGCAGACCGCGCATGACGCTGGCGTGACCGTGCTGCTCAACGACTCGCCATTTATGGACGAGCTGCCTCACGAACTGGTGGAAGCCACGGATATTCTGCTGGTCAACCAGCATGAAGTGGCTCAACTGCTGGGCCTGCCGGATGATGACGTGGAATCACTCGACTGGTATGAGGTCGCCGAACGATTCACCGATTACGGATTCGACCGGGCGATAGTGACGCTTGGTGCGTCGGGATCGGTGGTGATCGAGAACGGACGTTGGCATCGCGTATCCGCCGCGCAAGTCAATGCAGTGGACACCACCGGTTGCGGCGACTCGTTCATGGGGACCGTGATGGCTGGCTTGGCCGCCGGTCATACGCTGCTGCAATCCGCGCAAATCGGCTCCTACGTCTCCGCCTATGCGGCCACCAAGCTTGGTGCCAAAGTGCCTACGGTACCGCCGAAGAAGTCATCGCCTACTTCAGCTGACCTATAATCGTACATATGTACGAAAGCCTGAGCCTGTTTTCCGAACCCACCAAGATGTGGTTCGAGCATGCCTTCGGTCAGCCGACCGAGGCACAGGCTCAGGCATGGCCGGCAATCCATTCCGGTCGCAATGTCTTGGTCATCGCCCCTACCGGTTCCGGTAAAACATTGGCCGCGTTTCTCTCAGCCATCGACCGATTGATGACCGTGCCACGCACGCGGCGTGCCGGTGTGCGTGTGCTGTATATCTCGCCGTTAAAGGCGCTCGCGGCCGATGTGGCCAAGAACCTAGAACAGCCTTTGGAGGGCATTGCTGCACAATGCGAGGCGCAAGGGCTGCCCGTGCCGAAGATCGCGGTCGCCACTCGTTCAGGCGACACCACCGCACAGGAGCGGCGACGCATAGCCTCCCATCCACCGGATATCCTCGTTACCACGCCAGAATCGTTGTATTTGTTGCTCACTTCGAAGGCAGGGCGGATTCTCGGCACTGTCGATACGGTGATCGTCGATGAGATTCATGCAGTGGCGGGCACCAAGCGCGGCGCACATTTGGCGGTAAGTCTGGAACGGCTGGAGAACCTTGTCACAGAATCGCGCAAGCGAGATGCAATCGATGCAGATGCTGATGAGGGCGGTGATGCCGCCGTCGATGCTGGCCGTGGCGATCGTCATATGCAGCGCATTGGTCTATCCGCTACGGTGAATCCGCCTGAAAAGGCGGCGCGATTCCTGGGCGGCGGGCAACCGGTTACCATCGTGAATCCCGGTGGGCGGCCTGCAATGGATTTGCGCATGATTGAGCCGTTGGAAAACATGCGTGATTTGCAGTCCGTGAATGCCAAGCAGCGTGTCGGTGGCGTGGATGCTGAACGGTCCGCTCCGCATATCAGTGGTGTCACGCCGGCCATGCAGCGACTTGCTGAACGCAGGGGCATTGTGCCGGTGGATGATAGAGATGTTTCTTCCGCTTCTGGGGACGATTCTGATGCGAGTGATGCGTTCGATTCCTCCGCGTTGGTTGGAGCGGCGGGCGACCGTACCTCCGGTTCCATTTGGCCCGTGGTGGAACGCAGTATTTTGGATGAGATTCTCGCGCACCGCACTACATTGGTGTTCGTTAATTCGCGTGGTGTGGCTGAGAAACTCACTGCGCGCTTGAACGATCTGTATGCGCAGACCCGGCATGGCACCAATCCCGACACTGTGCGGGATCTGGGCTCTCCGGAAGGCCGCGAAGGGTTCTCCACGCATTACGATGCTGTGGTCGGCTCCACCACCATGCTTGTCGGCTCACATGAGGGCGATGATGTCATCGCCATGGCTCATCATGGTCGGTTTCCAAAGACCGTCGCAAAATGATTGAGGAACGGCTTAAACGTGGTGAATTGCGTTGCGTGGTGGCCACCTCCAGTTTGGAGCTCGGCATTGATATGGGCTCGGTCGACTTGGTGATTCAAGTCGATACGCCGTTGTCGGTCTCCTCCGGATTGCAGCGTGTAGGCCGTGCCGATCATCAGGTCGGTGGCGTCTCTCACGCATTGTTCTACCCGCTCACCCGTCAGCAGATTGTCACTGGGGCCGCAAGTCTGGAAGCCATGATTGCCGGCGATATAGAACCATTGGCCGTGCCGCGCAATCCGCTCGATATTCTTGCCCAGCAGACCGTGGCCGCTGCCGCGATGCACGATTTGAACGCTGATGACTGGTATGCCACAGTGCGTCGTGCTGCGCCGTTTGCCGAACTGCCACGTGACATGTTCGATGCGGTAATCGGCATGATGTCCGGCGAATACAACAGCGAGGAATTCTCGGCCTTCCGGCCGCGACTGGTATGGAATCGGGATAATGGCCTGATTTCCGCCCGTCCCGGTTCGCAGAAAGTGGCCGTTACCTATGGCGGTACGATTCCCGATCGAGGGCTGTACACCGTGTCCTGCCTGAGGCGGACGCCGGCAAAGGCCAGCGTCGCGTCGGCGAGTTGGATGAGGAGATGGTCTACGAATCGCGCGTGGGCGATGTCATTACGCTCGGCACCTCCACATGGCAGATTCAGGAAATCACCCGTGATCGTGTGGTCGTGACTCCGGCTCCGGGCCGCACCGCCCGCCTGCCGTTCTGGCACGGTGAAGGCGCTGGCCGTGACTACGGTTTCAGCCGTACCATAGCCCGCTTCACCCGAGAAATCGCCGCCGGATTAGACGTGAAGCGGACTGAGGGGAGGTCTGCCGCAGAAGGTCCAGCTGTCCCAACCTTCATCCCAACAATCCTCACCCGTCTCCACCACGATGGCCTAGATGCCAACGCCATCACCAACTTGGCCCGCCTACTCTCCGAGCAACAAGCCGCCACTGGTGCAGTCCCCAGCGACCAAACCTTATCGTGGAGCGCACACGCGATGAAGACGGCGGATGGCGCATCGTGCTGTTAAGCCCCTTCGGCCGCCGCGTTCACGAACCGTGGTCCATGGCCATCAGCCGCAGACTGCGCCAACGCTACGGTTTCGACGGGCAGGTATATGCCGCCGATGACGGTATCGTCATTCAGCTACCGGACGGTGACGGACATATTCCTGCTCAAGACCTGTTCCTTTTCGACCCAGAAGACCTCAAAGCAGATGTAGAGCGTCAAGTGGGCGAGTCCGTGCTATTTGCCGCACGATTCCGCGAATGCGCCGCCCGATCACTGTTCATGCCGCGATCCGACCCGGGCCGTCGCGTGCCCCTATGGCAGCAGCGACTGCGCGCCGCACAGCTCCTGCAATCCGCACGTATGGCCAAGAACTTTCCGCTGCTGCTGGAAACCGCGCGCGAATGTTTGCAAGACGTATACGACATGCCCGCCCTGAACGAGGTGATGACCGGATTGCAAGCCGGCACCATTACCGTGAAGGACGTGGAAACCGAGTCGCCATCGCCTTTCGCCGAGAACATTCTCTTTGGCTTCGTCGGCGTGGTGATGTACCAGTATGACCAACCTCAGGCCGAGCGTAGCGCGCAACTGCTGTCTCTCGATCCGCACGTGCTCGAACGCTTGCTCGGCACCACCGATATGGCACAAGTGCTCAACCCGGACGTGATTCGCGAAGTCGAACAGGAACTGGGGGAGCACACTTTCTGGAATGAGCTTGCCGACGATGATGTGACTGGTCGCGTGACCCGTTACGCCAAAACCCATGGTCCTTTCACCGCCGATCAGCTCATAGCCGATCTACACCTCGATGCTACGGATGCCGTGCACACTCTGGATGTGCTGGCTGCCAAAGGCGAGTTGCTGCAAGGCCACTTTGTAGATGATGACGAGCAAGGCCAACAGTGGCTCCATAAGGACGTATTCCGCCGTATTCGGTCTCGCTCATTGGCCAAGGCGCGTAAAGCAGTCAAGCCAGTAGAATCAGAGGCGTTCCAGATGTTTCTTATCGACCGACAAGGTATCGGGCCGGTCGGCGGCGAACGATATGAAGGTGCTGACGGCTCATGCGCGTTATCGAGCAGCTGGAGGGCATATCACTGCCCACTGCACTCTGGGAGTCGGCAGTATTCCCCGCACGAGTACGAGACTACCAACCTGCATTGCTGGATGAGTTGCTGACCAGCGGCGATGTGGTCTGGGTCGGCTCAAAAACCGGGGGAACCAGTGCGATGGACCCCGGTGAGGTTGCTTTCTATCCGGCGGATTCAATATTGTTCAGCGGTGTGGAACATGGTACGACATCGAACGCCTCAGACGCCACCATGCCGGAAGCGATTCTGACCGCACTGGACTCAGGGGGAGCGTTCCATGCCCGTCAACTGATGGATGCCGCCAAACGTGCGTGGAATGAGACCGCGGAGCCGGACATCAATCCAAACACCGGCGAAATCATTCCGCAAGAGTGGAGCGAACAGCAGTTCAAGGATGCCTTGTGGAGCTTGGTCTGGCAAGGTAAGGTCACCAATTCCAGCTTCGCGCCGGTGCGTGCATTAACCGCAGGCGCAGCAAGCCCGCGTAAATCCACTACATCACGTCGTCGTGGGCGTGTCGCTCCGATTCGCCGAGCCACTACGGATATGACGTTAGGAGGTTTGTGGTCCGCCGTAATCGGGCAAGCTGAAGCCGAAGACACCGACCAGACCGAACGGGCACTCGCACTGGTCGAGACGTTGCTGGACAGGTATGGCGTCATCGCGCAGCCGGTGATTGACAAGGAAAATATCCCGGGTGGCTACTCAGCGTTGTATCCGGTATTGAATCGCATGGAGGAGCATGGTCGACTGGTACGAGGCATGTTCGTCCGTGGTTTCGGCGCGGCCCAATTTGCCGAGCGCGACACCGTGGATGCGTTGCGTCATCCGTCAGAGCATCGCGGCCAGTCCGTGGTGGCATTGAGTGTGCTCGACCCCGCAAATCTCAGTGGCTCCGCCATCGCGTGGCCGGACGCGCCTGCCGGTGCGGGTAAACCGGCACGCCGTATCGGAGCCACGGTCGTGCTCAATGCGCAAGGCGCGCTACTATACGCGGCCGCCAAAGCCAAGCACCTGACAGCGTTCGATCAATCGGTCGGCCATGAAGCCGCTGTCAATGATTCCGACGAACAAATGCGCAAGGCCGCCACAGAACTGGCCTACGCCTCAAACGCAATGGCACCGGCTCCGTGACATTCAGCGACATCAATGGCGAACCCCTCAACGCCCGTCACCCCTTCGCCCGCATCCTCCACCAGTCCGGCTTCACCCCCGTTCCCCAAGGCATGCGGCTGTACTGATTGAGCCCAGCTATCGAATGCGGTAGTTGGAGCCTCGTTGGGTCATGATGAGGCCGGCGCGGGTGAGCTTCTTATCCAGTGTGTAGAGGGCGTTCTTGAGTAAGCCCTGTTGCTCGAAGAATGGGCCGCCGATAAGTTTGACCAACTCGCTGGTGTTGACGAACTGGCCATCAGCCTTGACCAGCGCTTCAAGCAAACTGTATTCCAGACGGGACAGTGAGATTGCGCTGTGAGTGGATGCGTAGTAGGCCTTGTGATTCGTGGTGTCCAACGTGAGATTGCCACGAATGATCATGGCGGGGGAGTCGGTGGCAAGCGAGCCGACGTATGAGAGCAGTTCGCCATCGGAGAATGGTTTGCTCAGCGCGGCATCTGGGCGTCGTACGTTAGCTTGTGCGCTAGCGGCGGCATTGTCCGAGCGTTGTTCGGCTTCGGCATCTGAGTTGTTTGCGCGTGAATTCGCGCTGAAGGAGCTGTAGGGCGTCTCTTCGATAGGGGCGTACTCGTCAGGCAGCGCTCGCCAGCGGCTGCCTTCACCAATGGTTTTGCTGAGTGGCGTCGAAGTCAGCAGCAGAATCTTGACGGAGGCACGGGCATTGCGTAGGGATTCGATGAGCTGCTCGGTGGAAATGCCGAGCAGGGATTCATCAAGAATCACTGCGTCAAATGACTCCTTGGCGACAGCGGCGAGCGCGATACTACCGGTGCTTGCCAAAGACACCTCATGACGACCGGCAAGCAGGGCACCATGAATGGCGTGGACCAACGGTTCATTGGATACGGCAACCAGTAGTCTCATCGCCACCTCCTTAATGCTTAGTGTAGGCCGGGTTTAGGGTCTCTTCTCTATTGTTTGCTCACTATCGTTCGCTCTCGCCTACAACACCCCACTGGGGTGTTTGCTTTACGGCTCGGCCCATCAGAGGGAGCTTAATTGAGGTTACGCAATGAAGGCGATGGGGGAGGCGAGGTCTACTCCGGAACCGTCTCGGCGCATATCGGGCTTGGGAAGCTCGACCGGAGAGCCTGCGGATGTAGAGGCGTGCAACGGGTAGAGGCCCGCCCAGGCAAGAATCAGCGTGTTCTGGCCCTTCAGGAATCGCTGGGAACGCACGCCGCCGGTAGCGCGACCCTTGGTGGGGTACATTTCCAGCGGAGTGACCTTCGCCGCGCCGTTTTCGGTGCCGGGCAGTGCATCGGAATCGCCGGCCACGGTGAGCACCACTGCACCGGATCCGGAAGTCAAGCCGTTCTCGCCCTCTTCATAGGTCCATGCCACCTTGCCGGCGGGAACCACGTTGAAGGCCGCCACACGGCGCCCTTGGCCAGCTTGATGCCGGCATACCGCCCGCAGTACGACCCTGCGGGCGCACGTTCTTCGCCTCAAAGGTCAGTAGCGAGGAATCGGAGGAGATGAACACCAGACGGTCGTCATCCTCGGCCACGGCGGCGAATACCACTTCGTCGCCATCTTTCAGATCAATGACGGGCCAAGAATCCATGGTGTGGGTGCCTCACGATTCCAACGCTTGATGACACCGTTACGGGTACCGATAGCCAGCGACGGCAACGGCTTGGCCTCGGCGGCCCCGCCATCCTCGCTCTCGTCCTTGGCGCTGGTCTTGCCGGACGTCGGCTGCTCCATGGCAATCGCCGTAATCACACGCTCACCGCGAATCGGATCGGTGGATTCGGTCATGCCGATCAGTTCGTCGGCCTGAACTCCTCCCTTCAGCGACAATGTGGCGGTAGCGGGCAAGGCAGGCAAATCAACCACATGCGCGAGCACCAGGCGGCCGGCCGACGTGACCAGCCATACGTAGCGCGCGTGGAAGTCTCGAAGATTGTGGTGATCTGATCGTCTCTCAAACGCTCATCGGAAGTGGATCGTGCATTGAACACGTCCATCGCGCTTGGCGTGGTACGGGCAATCAAACCGGTAGCGCTCATCATCACCACGCACGGCTCGTCCTCGATCTTCAAGGCTCCGGTCAGCGTGGACTGTTCGCCGGTCTTCTTGGCCGCAGCTGCGGCTGCGGCCACATCGGCTTCGGCGGAGGAGATCGTAGTGGCGGCCTTCACCGCTTCGAGCGCGGACTTGGACACGCCCGAAGCCCCGGCACCCTCGCGCCACGACCGGCGTCAACGTGCCATCCGGGTCGGCATCCAGCAGCACGGTACGGCGCGGCGAGCCCCACTTGACGACCGCTTCGTCCATCTCGTCGGTGACCACCTGGTCGAGCGCCTCGCGGAGGCCAGGATCCGGGTCAGCTCCTCGATACGCTTCTTCAGTCATCGCGTTCGGCCTCAAGCTCGATACGGTTCATCTTGGTCAGTCGGCGCAGACGCAGGTCGAGGATGTACTGAGCCTGGACCTCGTCCAAATCGAAAACGACCATCAAACGGCTCTTCGCGGCATCCGCATCATCCGAGGTGCGGATTACCTGAATCACCTCGTCGATGTCCAACATGGCCAGCAGCAGGCCCTCGACCAGGTGCAGGCGCTCCAGCGCCTTCTTCTTGCGATATTCACTGCGGCGGCGAATCACCACACGGCGGTGGTCCACCCACACCTGAAGCATCTCCTTCAGACCCATCGTGTGCGGGCGGCCCTCCACCAACGCCACGTTGTTCATGGCGAAGTTGTCTTGCAACGGTGTGTGCTTGAACAACTGCACCAGAACCGCATGCGGGTCGAAACCAGTCTTGATCTCGATGACGATACGCGTGCCGTTATGACGATCGGTCAGATCGAACGCGCCGGAAATCCCCTCCAGCTTGCGGTTCTTCACACCGTCGGAAATACGTTCGATTACCTTCTCCGGGCCCACCATGTACGGCAGCTCGGTGACCACGATGGCCTGCTTGCGGGCCGTGACATGCTCGATATGCGTGGCGGCGCGCGTGGTGAGCGTACCACGGCCAGTGGCATAGGCCTCACGGATGCCGTCGCGGCCGATGATTGTGCCGCCGGTGGGCCAGTCGGGGCCGGGCACGTAACGCATCAGCTGTTCCAGGGTGGCGTCCGAATGCGCCATGAGGAACTTGGCGGCGTTTACCACCTCGCCCAGATTGTGGGTGGCCAGGTTCGTGGCCATGCCCACGGCGATGCCCGAGCCGCCGTTGACCAGCAGATTCGGGATGGCGGCCGGCAGCACGGTCGGTTCCTTGAGCTTGTTGTCATAGTTCGGCGTGAAGTCGACGGTGTCCTCATCGATATCCGCGTTCATGCCGAGAGCGGCCGGGCCAAGCCTGGCCTCGGTGTAACGGGAGGCCGCAGGGCCGTCATCCAGCGAGCCGAAGTTGCCGTGGCCGTCTACCAGCGGCAGACGCATCGCGAACGGCTGTGCCAAACGCACCATGGCCTCGTAGATCGCGGAATCACCGTGCGGGTGGAGCTTGCCCATCACCTCGCCCACCACGCGGGCGGACTTCATATACGGGCGGTCGGGAGTCAGATTCATCTCGCCCATCTGGTAGACGATGCGGCGCTGCACCGGCTTCAAGCCATCGCGCGCATCGGGCAGTGCGCGTGCGTAAATCACCGAATACGCATACTCGAGGAAGGACTTGCTCATCTCCTCGTTCAGCGGCGTCTCGACGATATGCTCCTTGACCGTGCGCGGATCATAGGTTTGCGCGGACGGTTTGCGGTGTGATGCCATGAAACTCCCTTTCGAACGCCCCCATATTAGCGGGAGGGCGCGAAACAGTGCGCAGAGAACGGTTCTCGATAACAACTGTGCGCTGGTTTCGGTGCGCCAATCGCACATGTTTGCCGATAAAACGGCGTGATTCCAGTGTTTCAGTCGATGTGCGTTTGTTTGATTATGTGCGTTGGAGCGCACAGTTGTTATTGAGAACCGTTCTCTGCGCACTGAGCCAAGGGGAGGGGTGCTACTTGAATGGGCAACTATGAGTGTTGAGACGCCGGATATGGACGAGTTGCTGCGGCTGGTGCCCACAGTGGGCTATGGGGATGACGCCCCGGCCGATCGGCGTGGGGGAGCACTGCACCTGTCCGCCGTGCTGCCCGCCTTGTCCGCCGCCATCGGACATCCGGCCCCCACCAAGGTCCACGCCGATCCCAAGGCATGCCAGCGCGCGTTGGGGCTGCCCGATGCCGAATCGGCCATCGTGGTGCTCGTGGACGGCCTGGGCTACTGGAACCTCGCCATGCGCCTCGGCCACGCGCCCTATCTGCGTTCGCTGATGAACGAAAGCGCCAATCAGCGTCCCATCGCTACCTGCGCTCCAAGCACCACTGTGGCGGCCATGGCGCATTCGGTACCGGAACCTGCCCGGGACTGACCGCAATGGCGGGCTATACGCAGCTCGAACCCGCCAGCCATAAGCTCATCCAACTCATCCAGTTCAAAGACGCGCTGGCACCCAAACCAGCCAATCCGCACATTCCTGTGCCGCCCATGGTCGATCCGCTCGACCTGCAGCGCGAGGAGACGGTGTTCGAGAAACTTGCGGCTCAAGAGGTGCGCGTCACGAGCTCGGGGTTGCCCAAGTTCTCCAAATCGCCATTGACCGAAGCCGCATTGCGAGGCACCGACTATCAAGCAACGTCACCCCACGCGATCGTGTGCTGGCCGCCGCACGCGCCTCCCGCACCCCCGGCCTGACCTACCTGTACATCCGTGACGCCGACAAAGTCGGCCACAATTACGGGTGGGATTCCGAACACTGGGTGGCCGCATTCGAACATATCGACGCCCAGCTCGCGCTCCTGAAACGCAGCGCACCCAAAGGCACGCTGATCGTCATCGTAGCCGACCACGGCATGGTGCAAACCGACATGGACCAGCGGATTGACATCGCCGTTGAACCGCAGCTCACCCGAGGCGTGTCACTGGTCGGGGGGGAGCCGCGCTCGCTGATGCTGTATGCCGAGCCGGATGAACGACCTGAGGATATAGCTTGCCGGTGGCGCGATTGTCTGCAAGACCGAGCTTGGTGCGGACCAAGGATGAGGCCATCGCGGACGGATTGTTTGGACCGGTCTGCGAGCGAGTCCGGCCAATGCTCGGCGATGTGGTCGTGCAGGCAGCGGGAGCCGTGACCCTCGTCGATTCGCGTACGCAAGGAGACAAGGCCACCCACCTGCCGAGCGTGCATGGCTCCCAAACAGCATTGGAAATGGTTATTCCCTGCCTGATCGATATGGCTGATTCGGAAATTCAGTCTCCGAACAGAATCTCGTCCCAGCTTGGTACGGCCGAACGTCCTGATTTACGCTTGGCCGGTTTGGCTGGTGCTCATGTTCGGTGGCGGCGGATTCGGCCGCCCGCTCCTGCTCGGTGGCTACTAGCTGTGCATTGGGGCCACTCCGTATGGTCTTGTCCGAAACATTGTCAGAGCCCTGCTCTGGTGCCGTGGCAGGCGATTGCTGTAATCCTGCGGCAGATGGCGAAACAGATCCGGCGGTCTGCGAAGAGACCGGACTGGGGGCCGTAGTGCCATGAGCCTGGGTCGTGGCCGGTGAGATGGACGTGGATAGATCCACTGGGGGCATGGAACCTGTGGAAGTGACAGAGGGCCGGATTGCGGCAGGCCGTGCGGCCGGAATCGAAGGCGTAGGAGCCGCCCAAGCAGACACGGCGCGCTCGATACGCGCGGAGCGTACGGAGTCGCCGGGCAGTTCGGGAATCGTCGGCTTGAGTTTGGAATCCGTGGCTGATTCCGGATTCTGTTCGCCGAGCAGTTTTCGAGCGGCATTGTTCAGGCTCATCACGGAATTGTCGTGCATATTCCACGTCCATTCGGCATGGATCTCACGGCCCGCGGAAGTGAATATCGCACGATGCGCCAAGGCTCAAGTCCACGTCGGTGGATTTCCAGGTCACTGATTCCATGCCGATTCCCGCAGAGGCCAGCGTGCGTTCCACCAGTTCGCTGATGGTGCGCACCCTGCTGTCTTTGGGTGCCGCCACGGCAAGGAACTGTTCGATGGCATACTGTTTCTCGGTCTCCACAGCCATGGAGAAACGACGTACCAGCATTTCGCTCAGATGATATTTCTCCGCGACACGGGCCGGATCGGCACCGGCGCGAATCAGCGACTGTATCTGGGAAATCGGCAAAGTGGACTGCTGATGCGGCTGGGGAGCCTGTCGCATCTCGCTTCTGACCTGCTTGGCTCAAGAATCGCCCGTTCGAGCGTGTCGTCCACGCTCACAGCCATTTCCCTGCCGCCAAGGGAGAATACGAGGTCCCCCGTCTTGCTCACGCGCACGAAACGGGCTTTTTCAAGCCGATCATCTGGCATATTCGCACCACTTTCCGTCGCAAAGACATTACTTCTTTTAAGTATGCCCCACGTGTCGAACTTTACGAGTATTTCAAATCGTGTATCCTATGGGCGAGTACGGCGCTGACCGTGCTATATATATATCGACTTACGAACCAAAGACGACGAAAGGACCATGATGGCTCAGGATTATGATTCCCCCCGCAACAAGGATGAGGACGAGGAATCGCTGCAGGCGCTGGGGAAGTCCTCGCAGAACGCCTCGAGCGACATCGACGACGATGAGAACGCCATCGCCGAAGACTACGAACTGCCGGGCGCCGATTTGAGCAACGAGGATTCCTCGGTGACCGTCATCCCCATGCAGGGTGACGAGTTCATCTGCTCGCAGTGCTTCCTGGTCAAGCATCGCAGCCAGCTCGCCTACACGGACGAGGATGGCCAGCCGGTGTGTGAGGAGTGCGCCGCCTGATGGCGTTCGACGAGACCTACAACGAGCCCGAATCCACCGAGGTCCTGGTCAAGAGCCTCGACCCCGAACATCCGGCCCAGCTGCACTATGCCCACGCGGGCGATGCCGGTGCCGACCTCATCACCACCGTCGATGTGACGCTGAAGCCTTTTGAACGGGCACTGGTTCCCACCGGCGTGGCCATCGCCCTACCTGCGGGCTACGTGGCGTTGGTGCATCCGCGTTCCGGGCTGGCCGCCAAGCAGGGCGTCACCGTGCTCAACGCGCCTGGCACCGTTGATGCCGGCTACCGTGGCGAGATCAAGGTGCCTCTGATCAACCTCGATCCGAAGCACACCGCCGTCTTCCATCCGGGCGATCGCATCGCTCAATTGGTGATTCAGCGGTATGTTGAGGCTCGGTTCATCCCGGCCGAGACACTGCCCGGATCCGATCGCGCGAACGCGGGTTCGGTTCGACGGGAGTGGCGTCCTGACCGGATTAGGCCGGTTGAATGACTAAGGTGATGACGGCAACAACGGTTGTGGAACCAATGATGGCGAACAGGTGAATGCACAAGGCTCCGGTTCGCGGCTACAATGAACTTCATGACGAGGGAGGTGACTGGCATGGCAGAGATTGATGGCGAGCAGTACGCCGCCCGTAAGTTGGGTTGTGAGATCAGTGCCGATCCGCTCAATCCGCTGGATCCAATCAAGAAGGTGTGCAAGTCCCATCACCCCGATGAGGATTTGTCCATTCTTGACCGTGCCTACCGGCGTGCTGTCATCCAGCACTCCGCCCAGCGCCGCAAGTCTGGCGAGCCGTACATCATCCACCCGCTGGCCGTTTCCCAGATTCTCGCGGATCTGGCATGGGCCCGATCGTGGTGGCAGCCGGCCTGTTGCACGACACGGTGGAAGACACCGACTATACGTTGGATCAATGCCGCGCCGAATTCGGCGACACCGTGGCCGGTCTGGTCGATGGCGTTACCAAGCTGAGTCAGCTTGAAGTGGGTGATTCCGCCCAAGCCGAAACCATTCGCAAACTCGTGGTGGCCATGAGCCGCGACGTGCGTACCTTGGTGGTCAAGCTCGCCGACCGCGTACACAACGCTCGCACCTGGCGCTATGTGAAGACCACGTCCGCCCAGAAGAAGGCGCGTGAAACCCTTGACGTGTACGCACCTTTGGCCAACCGACTCGGTATGAACGCCATCAAGACGGAGCTCGAGGAACTGAGCTTCAAGGTGCTCTACCCGAAGATCTACAACGAGATCGTGGTGCTGGTGGCTCGCCGAGCCGGCCAGCGCGATGTGTACCTGAAGCAGATTCTGGCGGAGATCAACGAGGATCTCGACGAGCAGAACATCAAGCATACGTCACCGGACGCCCGAAGGATTACTTCTCCATCTACCAGAAGATGATCGTGCGCGGCCATGATTTCGCGAACATCTACGATTTGGTCGGTGTGCGCATCATCGTCGACACCATTCAGGACTGCTATGCGGCGCTTGGTGCCGTGCATGCGCGGTGGAACCCGGTTCCCGGCCGATTCAAGGACTACATCGCCATGCCGAAGCTCAACATGTACCAGTCGCTGCACACCACGGTGGTGGGCCCCGGTGGCAAGCCGGTCGAAATCCAGATTCGCACTTGGGACATGCACCGCCGCGCCGAATTCGGCATCGCCGCGCACTGGAAATACAAGGAAAACGGCCAGGCCGGCCGCGCCCTGAGCTCGCCGGACAAGTCCGATCGAAAGCGTGATGAAAACAATCAGGAGCTTTCCGAGGTCGATAACCTCAAATGGATTCAGCAGCTCGCCGACTGGACCAGCGAAACCCCTGATTCCAACGAATTCTTGGGCTCGCTCAAGGAAGACCTTGGCTCGTCCGAAGTCTACGTGTTCACGCCGAAAGGCAAAATCGTATCCCTGCCCACTCACGCCACGCCGGTCGACTTCGCATACGCCGTGCACACCGAAGTGGGCCACCGTACGATGGGCGCGCGCGTCAACGGTCGTTTGGTGCCGCTCGACACCACGCTCGATAATGGCGATACCGTCGAAATTCTGACGTCCAAATCCGATACGGCCGGCTTCGCGCGACTGGCTGAGCTTCGTCAAGAGCCGAAGGCCCGCAACAAGATTCGCCAATGGTTCTCCAAGGAACGCCGCACCGAGGCCATCGAGGAGGGTCGCGACGAGCTGACCCGGGCGATGCGCAAGCGCAATCTGCCGGTCAACACATTGCTTACGCCCGAAGCGTTGGTGGGTGTGGCCGACGATCTCAACTTCCCGAACGCGGACGCCGTGTTCGCCGCCATTGGCGACGGACAGGTCTCCACGCAGAACGTCATCTCGCATCTGGTCAAGGATGCGGGTGCCGACGAGGTCGATGAAGAGGTCGAGCAGGAAGTCCTGCCGCTGAAGCCCGTGGAACGCAAGGCCTCCAGCAGCTCCACCGGCGTGTCCGTCAAGGGCGTGGGCGATGTGTGGATCAAGCTGGCCCGTTGCTGCATGCCGGTGCCCGGTGACAATATCATCGGCTTCATCACCCGTAATCAGGCGTATCCGTGCACCGCACCGACTGCCAGAACATGATCGATCTGAAAAACAAGCAGCCTGAGCGTGTGGTCGAAGTCGAATGGACCAGCACCAAGGGCCTGTTCATGGTCAAGATTCAGGTCGAGGCGCTGGATCGACGAAACCTGCTTTCGGACGTGACACGTGTGCTTTCCGACCATGGCGTGAACATCATTTCCGGTACGATCGCCACCGGTTCCGATCGCGTGGCCACCAGCCAGTTCAGCTTCGAAATGGCCGATCCGCAGCATCTCAACTCGTTGCTGGCAGCCGTGCGCAAGATTGATGGCGTGTTCGACGTGTACCGCATCACCGGTGCCAAGGAATCCGCCGAACCTCGACTGCGCAAGATGAAGTAGGCCGTTGCTTGGCTCCCCTCCGGAGGGGCTGTCAGCGAAGCTGACTGAGGGGAGCAGCGCGGGCTTGCGGAACTCCCCTCAGACGTCTGCGGCGCCAGCTCCCTCAGAGAGGGAGCCAAGAATACGAAAAGGTCCTGACTGGAATACCAATCAGGACCTTTGCTGTATATGTGTCGGTCTTACTCGGCCACGTTCACGGACAGAATTACGGCCGGCTCGAGCGGACGATCCATCGGATCGGTGTCCAGTGCTTCGAGCTTATCGACGACCTTCTTGGAGTCGTCATCGGCGACCTCGCCGAAGATGGTGTGGTGACCGTCCAGCCACGGGGTCGGCACGGTGGTGATGAAGAACTGGGAGCCGTTGGTGCCATGGACCTTACCGTCCATGCCGCGACGCAGACCGGCGTTGGCCATAGCCAACAGGTACGGCTTGTCGAACTTCAGGCTCGGGTCGATCTCATCGTCGAACTCGTAGCCAGGGCCGCCGGTACCGGTGCCCAGCGGGCAACCGCCCTGAATCATGAACTGCTTGATGATACGGTGGAAGGTCAGGCCGTTGTAGAACTTGCCATGGGAAGGCTGGCCGGTGTACGGGTCCGCCCATTCCTTCTCGCCGGTGGCGAGGCCCAGGAAGTTGGCCACGGTGTTCGGGGCCTTGTCGTCGAACAGGTTGATGGTGATGCTGCCCTCAGAGGTATGCATGATGATGGTAGTCATGGTCTTAAGTGTCTCATGGGCTTGAGACCGGACAGTGGGTGCATGAGCTATGCTCCTTGTGGGACCTGCCGGTTGTGAGGACTACTCTCGGGAGAGACATGATGTTCGGAGCGGTTATTTCCAGTTGAATGTGTAGCTTTGGTCCGGCTGTTCCTCGCCATGGGTGGTGACGGTCGGGATGTTGCCGTGCCAGGTGACGGTGAAGTTGCCCGAGCCTAATGATTTGCCGTCGTTGTGCAGATCCGTTTTGATTTCCGTGACGTTCTCGGAACCGATAACACCGGGATCGGTGTCCCAAGAGACTTTGACCGTGATGCTGCTTGGGCCGAAGAATATGGGCGAGCCGAGTTCGCTGATGGTCACTTCGCAGGTGCCGTCAGCGGATTTCGCGTTCACGATGCGATGCGACATATCCGTTTGCATCCATATGAGAGTGCAGCCTCCAGCCAGATCAGAGCGATTGCGAGAATGATATGCTCAACGATGTGTGCCGCTTTATGTGAGTATCCTTCGGTCATAAATTCCCCACGCTCGTGTCATCATGCCATAGCCTTCAACCGGAGCCTTTTCATCGGTCGTTGAAAAGATGGTTGGCGATATCGCCCCGACCGCCGAAGCCGGACGGCACGTCACCCAAAGAGTCTTAGCGAAGTCGAACAATCCCATGGTCATGCCTCTTTACCTTTGGGAAACCAATATGACTACCGTATCAGTTGTCGGCGTCATCGCCGAGGCTTGCGATTTGCGGAAGTGGCCCATATCCATGCATCGCGTCATGAAACGGGACGCCGTCTCGCGCGTAATTCGTGCCTGTAGAATCTTTAAAGACCAAGTTTGGAGGGAGCGGAATCATGCCACGCAAGCTGATCATGTGCGGGGACCATCCGATCCTTGCGTTCGAATACGATCCCGAGTCCGGTCGCGCGTGCTCCTCTGGCGAGGTCCTTGACCATGATCGTCTGCCCCTGGAGTTCACCACGCACGGCAAGAGCGCGCTGTATGCAGGAGGATCGACGAATGGTGGAGGTCCCGCGCCATCCCCTCCACCCGCGACGGCATCCGCCGCGTGCTCGAATCGCTTGGCGCGGCATCGACGACGAACTGCTCGACAGGACCTACGGGCTGAGCCTGTCGGACCAGTACTGGGTCAGACGCGAGGACGACCCGGCCGAATGGAAGGACGTCAACTTCTTCGACAATTCCTTCGACGAGGCGCTGGGCGAGATCCTGCTCACCTCGTACTCGTCGTCCCATGACATCAGCCTCAACGTCCCCGACGTGTCCACTGGCGGCGATCTTCCCAAACGCTGGACGATCGACAAAACCACCGGCAGGAGACTGCTCGTCAAGTCGGGCCGTACTGGCCAGGAGCCGATGAACGAGGTCATCGCCTCGAGGCTCTGCATGCGATTGGGCGTTCCGGCCGTCCGGTATTCCCTGGCACGCAACGGCAACCGTCTGGTGTCCACATGCGCGGACATGCTCTCCAATCATGAGGAGCTGGTCTCCGCCTGGCAGGTGCTCCAATCCGTCAAGGCCGTCAACGGCCTCAACTCGCATGACCAGTGGATCCGCGCCGCCGTCGGCTTCGGCGCAGACGAACGGGCGGTTCGTGACGCCACGGACGATTGGCTCGTGGTCGACTACCTCATGCGCAATGCAGATAGGCATTACAGCAACTTCGGTCTGATCCGGAACATCGAGACCCTTGCGGTCCGTCCGGCCCCGATCTACGACACTGGCGCGAGCCTGTGGAGCGGCGAGCTCGATGTGGACGGCCGCGACTGGTTCGCCAAGCCGTTCTGCACCGCGACCGGCAAGCCCTCGGCTTTGCGGCAGCTCAGACTGGTGGAGGATTGGAGCCGGTTCGACCTGGATGCTCTGTCGGGCTGGCCCGACGAGGTGGCGTACGAGTTGTCGCGCATGCGCATGTTCGCGCCCGAACGCCTCGACGCCATCCGGGTACAGTTGGTAAAGCGTATCGGGATGCTCCGCAGAATCAGCGAAGGTGAGGTCCTTCGTGTTTCTGACCCGATTCGCAATAAAACGGATTTGATGGACAGATTCGGCGAGACGTTGCGGAAGAACCTTGGACAACGGGACGGGGATGCCAGAAGCGTCGGAACCGGACCGGATGCGTTGAGCCGTCATCTGAACCGCTAGCGCAACGAATCACTACTGGAATAATGGACTTTGCAACCGGAACACGAAAAGAGGAGCATGATGGCCAATCCCGAGCTGTCACGGCACATCCAGGCCCTTCCCGACGAGCTGAACGCCCTTGAAGGGGGACGGGAGATTTCCGAACACCTGCGGAGGGTCGACGCGCTGAAGGACCGGGCCCGCTCGCTGGAGCCGTTGGACGGTGTCGAGGACATGGCGTTGGCGGATTACGACCGCGACTGGCTGGTGCGCTACACCTACAACTCGAACGCCATTGAGGGATCCACGCTGACCCTGGAGGACACGTCGCTGGTGTTGGAGGGCGAGTTCGTCCCATCGGACTCGCGGCCAGATACGTGTTCGCAGCGCGAGGGGTCGCTGACGGCATGGCTACGTGCGCGAATATGCCAAGGAGGGGCGGAAGCTGAACGAGGAGCTGATCCGTCGTCTACACGAGGTGACCGCATTGGATCTCCAGCCGTTCGCCCGCGGCACGTTCCGTCCTTATGGCTATTTGGCGCGAATCACCGCCACCCGAGTCAAGACCGCGGACCCGCTGGAGATCCGCGACGACCTGCGATCCTTGATCGACGGGTTGGATGGCTGCGCAGCGCATCCGCTGCTCAGGCCGCCGGTTTCCACGCGATGTTCGAGAACATCCATCCATTCATGGACGGCAACGGGCGGACCGGCCGCCAGCTGCTCAACTTCGTGCTGCTGCGGAACGGATACCGTCCCGTGGCCATCAAATACGATGCGGGTCGGTCATACGCGCGAGGCCTGGAGGCATGGCAGGTGGACGGCAAGCCGGATTCGTTCTGCTCCATTTTCCTAGACTGCGTGGAACAGGAGGAACAGACGCTCGTCGATCTGATCGAGCGGCTTCGCCATCTGAGATAGGCCGCAGGAACACTCGCATGCTTCTTTCGTGTGTTTTTAGTCAAGTCGGTGTTTCGTGTTGGGGCTGGTGCCGTTTTGTTGGACTCGTCGTTGATTCCATCACCACCAATCATGCCACAAGACCGAGCTCGCGTCGACGATCCATGATGCCCGTGTCCGGACTCCGTCTTGATCCTCTTGTCCCGGTACCGGACCATGTAGTCGTCGAGCATGTTGATGAACCCGTCCATCGAGACGCCCGCGAAGCTGCGTTTGCGGAAGAACTCCTGCCTGGGGCGGCCGAGGAACCCCTCCGCGGCCGCGTTGTCCGGAGAACAGCCTTTCGCGCTCATCGAACGCGTCAGGTTGTTGTCCGTGCAGATGCGGATCCATTCCGGCCACCGGTAGTGGCAGCCGCGGTCACTGTGGATGATCGGCTTCTCGCCGTCCTTGAGCGTGGAGCAGGCGTCGGCGAGCATGCCGTTGGCCAGCTCGGCGTTCGGGCTCGTGCCGATCGTCCACGCGACCGGCATGCCGTCGTAGCAGTCGATCACGGGCGACAGGTAGGCCTTTCCCGCGGGGATCGAGAATTCCGTGAGGTCCGTGACCCACAGCATGTTCGGCCGCTCGGCGTGGAAATCGCGGTTCACCAGGTTCTTCGGCGCTTGGTGAGCTCGCCCTTGTACGAGCTGTACCGCTT
>ENA-OQMZ01000239-OQMZ01000239.1-human-gut-metagenome-genome-assembly--contig:-NODE-239-length-23977-cov-1.923438_pt1 | contig 23977 bp, 26 predicted proteins | sample MGYA00242621_ERZ504862 | MGnify/ENA primary metagenome ERZ504862 (study PRJEB26092, sample SAMD00036393) | human gut metagenome | host: Homo sapiens | study: EMG produced TPA metagenomics assembly of...
TATAAATATATTATCACATTGGGACATGAAAATGCAAGTGTTGCACAAAAAAGTTTGAATAAAATAAAAGAAAAATTGATAACATGTTCTCATAAGTCGTTTGGGAGAGAGCGATAATAATAAAAAAATGCAAAATATAAGGCTGTCGTCAAAAAATATCTGACAACAGCCCTGCACGGAATATTATTTCTGGATTACGATTGCTTCGTAAGGTCTGAGAGTGATTTTATGGTTTACTTTTGCATCAATGTAATTGGAGATAAGAACTTTTCCGTTTGTAAATTCTTCAGGAGCTCTACTTCACGTGTATTCTCGCTGAAATTGCAGTATACGATCAGTTTTTCATCGTCAAGTGTACGGATATAAGCGTAGATATCCTTGTCATCATCAAGGATCAGATCATAGGTACCGTATACGATCAGTTCACTTTCATGGCGGAGCTTGATCAGTTTCTGATAATATTTGAATACGGAATCTTCGCGGTTAATCTGATCTTTGGCATTGATCTTAGTGTAGTTCGGGTTTACCATAATCCAGGGGGTAGCTGTGGAGAAACCTGCGTAAGCACTGTCGTCCCACTGCATAGGGGTTCTTGCATTGTCACGTCCCTTATAACCGATTGCTGCCATCATGTCCTCTTCGGTCATCTTACCCTGTTCGGTTAATTCGTGGAAAGCATTGATACTTTCAAGGTCGCGGAAGTTGTCAAGAGTGTTAAACGGGCAGTTTGTCATACCCAGTTCCTCACCCTGATATACATAAGGTGTACCCTGCATCATATGGATACATGTTGCAAGCATTTTTGCAGAGATTTCTCTGTATTCGTCACTGTCATTGCCGAAACGGGAAACGCTTCTTGGCTGGTCATGATTTTCCCAGTAGAGACTGTTCCATGCAATATCCTGAAGACCTTTCTGCCAGCGTGTAAGGATTTTTTTCAGGTTGCGCAGGTCCATTTTTCTGGTGGTCCATTTGCCGGATTTTTCATCACTGTCAACATCCATATGCTCAAACTGGAATACCATGTTCAGCTCTTTTTCATCGCTTCTTGCATATTTCTTTGCCTCTTCCAGAGTAACACCTGAGCATTCGCCTACAGTGATCGTGTCAGCATTATTCAGTGCTTTCTGACGCATTTCCTGAAGGTATTCATGTACATGAGGACCGTTTGCGGATACATTGAAGGTTGCATAGCCGTTAATTCCAGGTTCTTTGTCAGGAAGCCCCGGCTCTTTGGAGATAAGGCTGATAACATCCATACGGAATCCGTCAACGCCCTTTTTCAGCCACCAGTTCATCATATCGAAAACATCCTGACGTACAGCAGGATTGTCCCAGTTCAGATCAGGCTGTTTCTTGGAGAACAGGTGCAGGAAATACATATCTGTTGTCTTGTCGTATTCCCATGCAGGACCGGAGAAGCAGGAACCCCAGTTGTTTGGAAGGCTTCCGTCTTCTTTTGCAGGACGCCAGATGTAGTAATCTCTGTAAGGATTGTCTGTGGATTTGCGGCTCTCGATGAACCATTTGTGTTCATCAGAGGTATGGTTTACAACCAGATCCATCATGATTTTGATGCCTTTTTCGTGAGCTGTGGCAAGCATACGGTCGAAGTCTTCCATGGTTCCGAATTCGTCCATGATCGCCTGATAATCACTGATATCATATCCGTTGTCATCATTTGGTGATTTGTAAACCGGAGAGAGCCAGATTACGTCAATTCCAAGCTCTTTTAAATAGTCAAGTTTGCCGGTGATACCGTTAAGATCACCGATTCCGTCTCCGTTGCTGTCGCAGAAACTGCGAGGATAGATCTGATATACGACGCTTTCTTTCCACCATCTTTTTTCCATTGTAAAGACCTCCTGAAATGATTTATTCTATAAGTTTTTATGTTTAAGTTTATATTATTGACTGCTGTGGTGCTGAAATTGCGCCACAACATATTCTGTCTACATTATAAATACTTTTTGAGAAAAATGCTTTCAATATTTTGACGGATTTGTATATTATTTTGACTTCTTGCCTGAAAATTGCTATAGAATAGAAAACAGTAATAAATATGTGATGATCACAAGGATTTTGGTTGGCTGTGCTCTTGTATGTGGAAGCCAAATATTGTATAGTATAGATACTATAACGTTTCCAGAGAGTATCTGGATAAAGAATATTCTGGGCAGTGAAAACAGATATAATTGTGAGGAAAAATGAGAAGAATACAGATTATTGTAAATAACGGAGCGGGAACAGGGCAGGCGCACCGGATATGGAATGAGACACAGCGTCTGCTTCGCGGGTATAAAATAAAATATGTGGCGCATACAACCAGATATCAGGGACATGCGACGAAGCTGGCAGAGAAGATTTCTTCCATGAAGGGTGATGATCCTATTTATCTGATTGTAGTTGGCGGCGATGGAACGCTTAACGAGGTTCTGAATGGAATTACAGATTTTGACAGAGTACGGCTTGGAGTAATTCCGACAGGTTCAGGAAATGATTTTGGCAGAAACTTAAAATTGCCAAAATCATCGAAAGAAAGCCTGAAACAAATCTGCGCCAGTATCAGAAAAGACCAGCGGGGAGAGGAACTTTACAGGATAGATCTTGGACAGGTAAGCTGGGAAGCTGTGAGAAGCCGCGGATTTTTGGAATCAGCTCCGGCCTTGGACTGGATGCACTTGTGTGTAAAAAGCACTTCATTCCAGACTGAAACAGGTTTTAAACCGTTTTCATCTGGGTAGCTTACATATCTTGCATTGACAGTGCAGTCACTTTTTACTATGGAGACAGCAAATGCAAAGGTGGTGACAGAACATGGGGGCTATATTCTTCCGAAGATGATCTTTGCGGCGGCTATGAATCTGCCGGCAGAAGGCGGAGGGGTTCCCATGGCTCCCCATGCATCGGTGCAGGACGGTCTGCTCTCACTTGGCAGTGCATCCGGAATCGCCAAATGGCAGACTTTTTTCCTGCTTCCATTTCTGGTTGCTGCAAAGCAGGAACATATTAATGGTTTTAACATCAGAAATGAAAAGGATTTCGCCTGGATCCTGGATAAGCCAATGGTGCTCCATGAGACGGAGAGTACTGCGTAGATGTGACGAGAGTGGAATTCCGGTGTCTGGAGAGGAAACTGTGCTGCTGCATGAGCAGAAAGGGGATTAAAGTAAGACCTGAAACAATATAAAAAACAGAAAAACAAGGAGTGTAAAGAAAAATAGAGTTACGCAGATGATGTATTTATAAAAATGTGTCAGGATATCCTGGAAAACGGGACAAGTACGGAAGGAGAAAAAGTCCGCCCTGTGTGGAGGATGGAACTCCGGCATATACGATCAAGAAATTCGGAGTGGTAAACAGATATGATCTGAGAAAGGAATTTCCGGCTATGACACTCAGACGTACAGCGTTAAAGAGTGCCATGGATGAGATCCTCTGGATCGTGGCAGAAGAAATCCAACAATATCCATGATCTTCACAGCCATATCTGGGACAGCTGGGCAGATGAGAGTGGTTCTATCGGTAAGGCATATGGGTATCAGCTTGGCGTGAAACATCAGTACAAAGAAGGAATGATGGATCAGGTAGACAGAGTGATCTATGATCTGAAGAATAATCCGTTCAGCCGAAGAATTATGACCAATATTTATGTGCATCAGGATCTCCATGAGATGAATCTGTATCCCTGTGCATATTCCATGACATTTAATGTGACACAGACACCGGGGAACGATAAGATGACTCTGAATGCAATCCTCAATCAGCGTTCACAGGATATCCTTGCAGCGAATAACTGGAATGTATGTCAGTATGCACTTCTGCTTATGATGATGGCTCAGGTATGTGATATGGAAGCAGGGGAACTGCTTCATGTAGTGGCAGACTGCCATATCTATGACCGTCATATCCCGCTGATAAAGGAACTGATCCAGAGAAAACCATATCCTGCACCTGTTGTGAAACTGAATCCGGAAGTGAAGGATTTCTATCAGTTACAACAGATGACCTGATCGTGGAGAATTATGAGACATGGCCGCAGATTAAGAATATTCCGATTGCCGTTTAACCAAACTGTAGAGCAATTATCTGGTTATGAGCAAGTAGCGAATGCGGATGATTTTATTCGCCTGACTTAAATTGACAATATAAAATCAAGAGAGGAAAATTCAAATGAATGTTATCGTAGCAGCAGATAAAAACTGGGGAATCGGCAAGAACAACCAGCTTCTGGTAAGTATTCCGGCAGATATGAAGATGTTTCGTGAGGAAACAAGTGGAAAAGTAGTAGTGATGGGAAGAAAAACTCTGGAAAGTTTTTCCAAACGGACTTCCGCTTAAAAACAGGATCAATATTGTGATCACATCCAATAAAGAATATGAGGTAAAGGGTGCGATCATAGTACACAGTATTGAAGAAGCACTGGAAGAGATAAAGAAATATCCGGCAGAAGATGTTTACTGTATAGGTGGTGACAGCATTTATGCGCAGATGCTTCCGTACTGTGATGTAGCTCATGTGACAAGATTGACTTTGCATATGAAGCAGACAGTCATTTCCCAAATCTGGACGAAGATGATGAATGGGAAATTACGGGAGAGAGCGATGAGCAGACATACTTTGATCTGGAGTATCAGTTTGTGAAGTATGAGAGAAAGAAATAGAAGAAACAAGACAGAGCCGGAAAGCAGTAGATATAAAAGAAAAATATCCCTCAGAATGTGTTTAAACTGATTCTGAGGGATGTTTTTGTATAGTGAAAATCTACGTTACTGTTCATTACGTTCTCAGCGGGATAGCAGTGTATGAACAGCAACAATTCTTCTGATGTTGAAAGACGTTAACTGTCTGCAGTCAGATGTTATTTATTCAATAACTTTCAGCCATCCTTCCGGAGCCTGGATACGTCCCATCTGGATACCTGTTAATGTGTCATAGAGTTTCTGGATAACCGGACCCATTTTCTCCATTCCGCTTGGGAAACAGATTTCTTTACCATGGTCAACAATCTTTCCGACAGGAGAGATAACTGCAGCAGTACCGCAGAGACCACATTCAGCGAAATCTTTCACTTCATCGAAGTATATTTCTCTTTCCTCAGCTTCTAATCCCAGGTATTCCTTGGCAACATAGATTAAGGAACGACGTGTGATAGAAGGAAGGATACTGTTGGACTTCGGTGTGACAACTTTGCCGTCTTTTGCAACGAAGATGAAGTTAGCACCGCCTGTTTCTTCTACTTTGGTACGTGTAGCTGCATCAAGATACATGTTCTCATCGAATCCGTTCTTATGAGCATCTACGATTGCATGTAAGCTCATTGCATAGTTAAGACCTGCTTTGATATGGCCTGTTCCATGAGGTGCAGCGCGGTCGAAATCACTGACGCGGATTGTAATTGGTTTAGCACCGCCTTTGAAGTATGGTCCTACAGGTGTAGTGAATACACGGAACATATACTCATCAGCAGGTTTTACACCGATAACCGGGTTAGTACCCATCATGTAAGGACGAACATATAAAGTTGCGCCTGAACCGTATGGCGGAACATATGCTGCGTTAGCTTTTACAGTCTGAACAATTGCATCAACAAAACGGTCTTCCGGGAATACAGGCATCTCAAGTCTCTTTGCTGAGTTTGCCATACGTTCTGCATTTAAGTCAGGACGGAAAGTAACGATATGTCCGTCTTCTGTAGTGTAAGCCTTCATTCCTTCGAAAACTGTCTGCGCATACTGGAAAACACCTGCACATTCGTTCAGTGTTACATTAGGATCTGTTGTCAGTTCTCCGGCATCCCATGCGCCGTCTTTGAATTTAGATACATAACGATAATCGGTCTGTACGTAACCGAAGCCTAAGCTGCTCCAGTCGATATTCTTTTTTTCCATAATGAATTCTTTCCTCCGTTCACACATATTTACAGTATTTACAAGTGTGATTACTGTTTATCTCTTTACCATTGTAAAACTTTTGTCTACTAAGTTAATGGGAAATTTCCAATTTTAATGAAAAAATTGAAAAATCGTGTTACTGTTCACATACAGTAACAAAAAATCCGCCAGTCTTGTTTTTTATAGAGGATTTCGCTATAATATGGAATAGAAAATGGAGGAAAATATGAGCGAGAATTTTGATGAATTAGGAGAACTTGGAGATAAAATAAAAAGATCATAGACACAGCAGTTTCTACTAAAGATTACCGCCAGATGACTGAGGATATTAAGCAGACGGTGGGACAGACTGTTAACAGCGCAGTAAATTCTGCTGTAGATTCCGGAAGCGAGGCAATCAAAAATGGTCTGAATAATGTATTTGGAACCGGAAACAGTCAGTCCGGTGATTCCGGGGTATACCGCAATAAAACAAAAGAATTTGAAGAAAAGCGCAGGCGGGAACGTGAACAGGAGCAGGAACGTCAGAGAATTGAGAAGGAGAAAGCAAAAGAGAAGATGCTGACTCTTTATGAAAGGAACACCGGGGGAAGAATGAAAGGTATGATGATTGCTGTTTCAGGTGGAATCCTTGCCAGTGGAATGGGACTGGGAACTCTGGTCCTCAGCATCTTTGGAGCGGTGGGGCATATGAGTTCCCTTGTGACCGGTGGAACCTGTTTTATGGCAGTCGGAGCTTTGACAGGAGTGGGACTTCTCGCAGGCGGCATTAAAAAACTGGGTAAACTGGAACGTTTTCAGAAGTATATTGACACACTGGGAAATCACACATACTGTAATTTTGAACAATTATCTGTAGCAGTAAATAAGCCGGTGAAATTCGTTAAAAAAGATATTAAAAAGATGATTGATGACAGATGGTTCCGTCAGGGACATATTGATGAACAGGAAACCTGTCTGATCACCAGTAATGAGACTTATCTGCAATATACGCAGACGCAGAAGGCACTTGAGCAGAAGAAACAGGAAGAAGAAAAACATCAGGCTGAACAGGAGAGAAACAGAAAGAACACACCGCCCGAAGTACAGGAAGTGCTGAATAAAGGAAATGAATTTCTGGATAAGATCCACAGGAGCAACGATGCGATTCCGGGAGAGGAGATTCTGCAAAAATATCCAGAATGGAACTGATCGTGGAGAAGATTTTTGAACGGGCGCAGAAGCATCCGGAGATTATTCCGGATCTGAAGAAACTGATGAATTATTATCTGCCATGACAGTAAAGCTGCTGGATGCATATGAAGAAATGGATCAGCAGCCTGTGCAGGGAGAGAATATCCAGGCATCCAAAAAGGAGATAGAGGATACACTGGATACACTGAATCAGGCATTTGAAAAACTTCTGGATTCTGTCTTTCAGGATACTGCGTGGGATGTTCAAGTGATATTTCAGTGCTTCATACGCTGCTTGCACAGGAAGGTCTGACAGATGATGACTTTGCAAAAATGAAAAAGAACTGAAAAATAAAAAAGGATAAAAAGGAAGCGGACAGAGGACATGGGAAACGAATTTAAAGATTTTGAAATGGAAACGCCATCATTAACACTGGAGCCGGATCTTGGAGAGTTTGAAAAGAAAGAAGAAGTGCTCCCCAAAAAGCAGACACAGAAGGAAGAAGTGCCTGTACTGACACCGGAAGAACAGAAAATGGTAAATGATTTTGCTGCAAAGATTGATATTGAGAATACTAATCAGATTCTTCAGTATGGTGCAGGAACTCAGAAAAAAAATGGCGGACTTTTCTGATACAGCTCTTGAGAATGTAAAGACACAGGATCTCGGTGAGATTGGAGAACTGATCAGTAATGTTGTGGGAGAACTGAAAGATTTCGATGTACAGGAGGAGGGAAAATTCTTTGGATTTTTCAGAAAGCAGACTTCTAAGATTGAAAATCTGAAAAACAAATATGACAAAGCACAAGTCAATGTGGAGAAGATTACAGATTCTCTTCAGCAACATCAGGTGCGCCTTATGAAAGATTCTGCCATGCTGGACAAGATGTATGAACAGAACCTGAATTATTTTAAAGAACTTACCATGTATATCCTTGCCGGAAAAAAGAAACTGGAAGAAACCAGAAACGGAAAGCTTGCAGAAATGAAAAATAAGGCAGCTCTGAGCGGGCTTCCCGAACGACGCGCAGGCAGCCAGAGACCTGGATGAGAAATGCAGCAGATTTGAAAAGAAACTGCATGATCTGGAACTTACCCGTACGATTGCCATGCAGACAGCGCCTCAGATCCGGCTGATCCAAGAATAATGATACGGTAATGGTTGAGAAAATACAGACAACGATCGTAAACACAATTCCATTATGGAAAAGTCAGATGGTGCTTGCTCTGGGAATTGCTCACTCTGCAGAAGCGGCACAGGCACAGAGACAGGTAACAGATATTACCAATGAACTTCTCAGAAAGAATGCAGAGACACTTCATATGGTAACGGTTGAGACAGCGAAAGAATCAGAGCGTGGAATAGTTGACCTTGAAACACTGCAGAAGACAAATGCAGATTTGATCCAGACTCTGGATGATGTGATGCGGATCCAGATGGAAGGCCGTCAGAAGAGACAGGCAGCAGAGATGGAAATGCACCGCATGGAAGAAGAACTGAAGAGAAAACTTCTGGAAATCAGATAACTGTTCAGCAGTAATTTATGGAATTGCTATAAATGAGAGAAGAGGAAAATTATGTACAGAGATCATACAAAAAGTGATTCAGATCGGAGACAGAAAGATTGGCGGCGGCAACCCGATTTTAATCCAGTCCATGACAAATACAAAAACTGAAGATGTAGAACAGACAGTAGCTCAGATCCTGGCACTGGAGCAGGCTGGCTGTGATATTATTCGTTGTGCAGTACCGACTATGGAAGCTGCAAAAGCACTGAAGGAAATCAAAAAACAGATCCATATACCACTTGTGGCAGATATCCATTTTGATTATCGTCTTGCTATTGCAGCCATGGAAAACGGTGCAGATAAGATCCGGATCAATCCCGGAAATATCGGCAGTACAGAGCGAATCAAAGCAGTGGTTGATGTGGCAAAGGAGCGAGGAATACCCATTCGTGTTGGTGTAAACAGCGGTTCTCTTGAGAAAGAACTTGTGGAGAAATATCATGGGGTCACTGCAGAGGGACTGGTGGAGAGTGCGCTGGATAAAGTTCATATCATGAAGACCTGGGATATGACAATCTGGTGATCAGCATCAATCTTCGGATGTCCTTATGTGTGCAAAGGCTCATGAACTGATCGCGGAGAAGACGAATTATCCACTTCATGTAGGAATCACAGAAGCCGGAACTCTTTATTCCGGAAACATTAAATCTGCTATCGGACTGGGGATCATCCTGAATCAGGGAATCGGTGATACCATTCGTGTCTCTCTTACAGGAGCACCTTTAGAAGAGATTAAATCCGCAAAACGTATCCTGAAAACTCTGGGGCTTCGCAAAGGTGGCATAGAAGTTGTGTCATGTCCAACCTGTGGACGCACACAGATCGATCTGATTGGTCTTGCAAATAAGGTAGAAACCATGGTGCAGGATATCCCGCTTGATATTAAAGTAGCAGTTATGGGCTGTGTGGTAAACGGACCCGGAGAAGCAAAAGAGGCAGATATCGGAATTGCAGGCGGAGTTGGTGTGGGACTTCTGATCAAACATGGTGAGATCATAAAGAAAGTTCCGGAAGATCAGCTTTTGGATACGTTGCGGGAAGAACTTCTGAACTGGAAGTAACATTTGGAACGAAGACTTCCTGTCAGATCAACGAGGAGATTTTATTTTGGAAAAAGACTTTTTTGACGTATTTCCCAGCTTAAAAGTGAAGAAAGAATGGAAGAACTGTCTGGACATGGTTTTTGTGACCAGAGTGTCCTGCAATCCTTCCAGAACTCATATATGGGTGTATATAAAAAGTGAACGCTGGATTCATAAGAAGCATATCTTTGAACTGGAAGAACAGATAGAGAGACAGATTTTGCAGGACTGAATGTAACAGTTACAGTTATTGAGAAATTCCGCCTTTCCGGTCAGTACAATCCTCAGAACTTTCTGGAAACTTACAGATCCAGCATGGAACTGGAACTGCGCAGCTACAATATGCTGGAATACAATATGTTCAGACAGGCGCAGATTTCTTTTCCCGGAGAAAATGATCTTCATATGATCCTTCCTGATTCTGTAATAGCCAGAGAAAAGAGCGGGATCCTGATCGAATATCTGCAGAAGGTTTTCTGCGAAAGATGCGGAATGGACTTAAAGGTGGAACTTGAGTTCAGGGAGACACAGGAAAGTAAGTATCGTAAGAATGCAGCAGTGCAGATCGCTCAGGAAGTGGAAAATGTAATCCGTCATGCGAAATTAAACAGTAAGAATGAAGAGCCGGCTCAGTCTGAAGAAGCAGGAACAGCAGAGAAGAAAGCAGAGAAAAAGACTGATAAGGGACAGCAGGAAAAGAAGGACAAAAAAGCTGCATTTGCAGACCGCAAAGACAACAGGAAGGGAGATTTCCGGGGTGGATTCAGAAGGGACAGCAATCCGGATGTTATCTATGGAAGAGATTTCGAAGGAGAGCCTGTTGCACTTGAGACGATTACCGGTGAGATGGGTGAGGTGATCGTCCGCGGACAGGTTATGGAGGTTGAAGCCAGAGAAATCCGTAATGAAAAAACAATTCTTATCTTCCCGATCACAGACTTTACGGACAGTATTGTTGTGAAGATGTTTTTGCGCAATGAACAGGTGCCGGAAGTGACAGAACATGTAAAGAAGGGGCTTTTCTGAAGTTTCGCGGTGTGACAACAGTAGACCGTTTTGACAGTGAACTGACTATTGCATCCATAGCCGGGATTAAGAAAATTGCCAATTTTACAACTGCCAGAGTAGATACCAGCCCACAGAAAAGAGTAGAGCTTCACTGTCATACAAAGATGAGCGATATGGATGGGGTTACGGATGCCAAATCTCTGGTGAAACGTGCTTATGAGTGGGGACATCCGGCCATTGCCATTACAGACCATGGGGTTGTACAGGCGTTTCCGGAGGCAAATCACTGTTTCGATGCCTGGGGTGGATGTGTGCCGAAGGATTCTGATTTTAAGGTTCTTTATGGAATGGAAGGCTATCTGGTAGATGATTTAAAAGGTATGGTGACCAATGGAAAAGGTCAGAAGCTGAACGGTAGATTTGTGGTCTTTGATATTGAGACAACAGGTTTTTCTTCGCTGACCTGTCAGATCATAGAGATTGGCGCCGTACTGGTAGAAAATGGTGAGATTACGGACCGTTTTTCCACATTTGTAAATCCAAAGGTACCGATTCCTTTTCGCATTGAACAGCTGACCAGTATCAATGACAGTATGGTCATGGATGCCCCGACTATCGAAGAAGTGCTTCCGAAATTCCTTGAATTCAGCAAGGATGCGGTTATGGTTGCACACAATGCGGACTTTGATATGGGATTTATTATGAAAAACTGTGACAGACTGGGAATCGCACATGATTTTACTTATGTAGATACGGTCGGTATGGCCCGTTTCCTGCTTCCTGCATTGAACAGATTTAAGCTGGATACGGTAGCAAAAGCAGTTGGGGTTTCACTGAAAAATCATCACCGGGCAGTAGATGATGCCGCATGTACTGCAGAGATTTTTGTGAAGTTTGTAAAGATGCTGGAAGAGCGTGATATCCGGGATGTGGATATGCTGAATGAGCAGGGAGCTGTTTCTGTAAATACTATCAGGAAACTGCCGACCTACCATGTGATCATTTTTGCCAGAAATGAGACAGGGCGCATTAATCTGTATAAATTAGTGAGTCAGTCTCACCTGAAGTATTATCACAGACGTCCACGTGTTCCCAAAAGTGTGCTGGAGCAGTACAGAGACGGACTTCTGGTGGGAAGTGCCTGTGAAGCAGGGGAACTGTATCAGGCAATTCTGAGAAATGCACCGGATACTGAGATAGCCAGACTGGTAAATTTCTATGATTATCTGGAGATCCAGCCTGTTGGAAATAACAGATTTATGATAGCAGATGATAAGCATGATATGATCAGTTCCGAAGAAGACCTGAAGGAGATAAACAGGAAGATCGTTAAGCTTGGAGAGCAGTTTAAGAAACCGGTAGTTGCAACCTGTGATGTGCATTTCATGGATCCACAGGATGAGATTTACAGAAGGATCATTATGGCCGGAAACGGATTCTCAGATGCAGATGAGCAGGCACCGCTGTATTTACGTACACAGAGGAAATGCTGGAAGAATTTGCCTATCTGGGAAGCGAGAAAGCAGAAGAAGTTGTCATTACAAATACAAATAAGATCGCAGATATGATTGAGAAGATATCACCTATTCATCCGGACAAATTCCCGCCGGTCATTGAGAATTCCGACCAGGATCTGAAGAATATCTGTTTTACAAAAGCGCATGAAATGTATGGAGATCCATTGCCGGAGATTGTGGAAAGCAGGCTTGACAGGGAACTGAATTCAATCATTTCCAATGGGTATGCCGTAATGTATATCATTGCACAGAAGCTTGTATGGAAGTCAAATGAAGATGGTTACCTGGTAGGTTCGCGAGGTTCTGTAGGATCTTCTTTGGCAGCTACCATGTCCGGTATCACAGAGGTAAATCCTCTGCCGCCGCATTATCTCTGTCCTAATCCGGACTGCAAATACAGTGATTTTGATTCACCGGAAGTAAAGCAGTATGCAGGTATGGCGGGGTGTGATATGCCGGATAAGATCTGTCCGAAATGTGGAACCAGGATGAAAAAAGAAGGGTTTGACATTCCTTTTGAGACATTCCTTGGATTCAAGGGAGATAAGGAACCGGATATTGACCTTAACTTTTCAGGAGAGTATCAGGCTAATGCACACAGATATACGGAGGTTATTTTTGGTAAGGGGCAGACATTCAAGGCAGGGACTATCGGTACGCTTGCGGAGAAAACTGCATTTGGTTATGTGAAGAATTATTTTGAAGAGCGTGGTGTGCATAAACGTTACTGTGAGATCAACCGCATCGTACAGGGATGTACAGGCGTGCGGCGTACAACAGGACAGCATCCGGGAGGCATTATCGTACTTCCTGTAGGTGAGGAGATTGAGAAATTTACTCCTGTCCAGCACCCTGCGAATGATGTGAACAGTGACATTATCACCACACATTTTGATTATCATTCTATTGACGGAAACCTGCTGAAGCTTGATATACTTGGACACGATGATCCCACTATGATCCGAATGCTGGAGGATTTAACGGGAATCAGTGCCAGGGATGTCCCCCTGGATCAGAGGGATGTCATGTCATTGTTTGCAAGTACAAAGGCTTTGAAAATTGAACCGGAAGATATTGGCGGATGTAAGCTCGGATGTCTGGGAATCCCGGAATTTGGTACAGATTTCGCCATGCAGATGCTTATTGACACCAAGCCGAAATACTTCTCTGACCTGATCCGTATTGCAGGGCTTTCTCATGGTACGGATGTATGGCTGGGTAATGCCCAGGTGCTGATCCAGGAGGGTAAGGCAACCATTTCCACAGCTATCTGTACCCGAGACGATATTATGATCTACCTTATCGGAAAAGGAGTGGAAAGTGGCCTTGCGTTTACGATCATGGAGAGCGTCCGTAAGGGAAAAGGTCTTCGTGATGAGTGGATCGAGACCATGAAAGAGCATGGAGTTCCGGACTGGTATATCTGGTCCTGTAAGCTGATCAAGTATATGTTCCCGAAGGCTCATGCAGCAGCATACGTTATGATGGCGTACAGAATTGCGTGGTATAAGGTGTTTCAGCCACTGGCATACTATGCGGCATATTTCAGTATCCGCGCCACAGCGTTCTCCTATGAGATGATGTGTATGGGAAAGGAACGCCTGGAGTATTATATGGCAGAAATTCGCAAAAAAGGTGATTCAGCATCTAAAAAAGAACTGGATACCCTGAAGGATATGCGTATTGTACAGGAAATGTACGCACGTGGATTTGAATTTGTACCGATTGATCTTTATACTGCCAAGGCACAGAGATTTCAGATCGTGGATGGGAAACTGATGCCGTCACTTGCAACTATTGACGGACTGGGAGATAAGGCGGCAGATGCAGTGGTTGATGCTGCAAAACAGGGAAAATTCTTGTCAAAAGACGACTTCCGCGACAGAACAAAGGTCAGCAAAACGGTTATTGATCTGATGGATGATCTGAAATTATTCGGAGATATCCCGCAGTCGAACCAGATGTCATTATTTGACTTTACAGGATGAGCATAAATTCTGTGACCGCAAAGTGTGTTGCAGGGCATGGTGCAGACAGCAACATAAAATGCCCTGACATCATAATATATGATAACAGGAGATGGATATGAAGAAAGACGAACTTAGATATTTACAGAGACTTGCAGAAATTTATCCTACAATCGGAAAGGCATCTACGGAGATTATCAATCTTCAGTCAATCCTGAATCTGCCGAAGGGAACGGAACACTTTATGTCAGACCTTCATGGGGAGTATCAGGCGTTTTCACATGTGCTCAGAAATGGTTCCGGTGCAGTGAGAAGAAGATTGATGATGTGTTTGGACATACATTAAGTAACAATGATAAGCGTTCTCTGGCAACTCTGATCTATTATCCGAAAGAGAAGATGGATTTTGTCAAAGATACAGAAGAAGATATGGAAAACTGGTATAAGATCACTCTCTACCGTCTTATTGAAATCTGTAAGACAACAGCCTCCAAATATACCAGATCCAAAGTACGAAAAGCTCTTCCCGCAGATTATGCCTATGTGATTGAAGAACTGATCACAGAGAAAGCGGAGGTTCTTGACAAAGAGGCATATTATGATTCCATTGTAAATACGATCATTGAGATCGGCAGTGCGGAGAATTTTATCATTGCGCTTGCAGAACTGATCCAGCGTCTGGTCGTGGATCATTTACATATTCTGGGGGATATTTATGACAGAGGTCCTGCTCCACATTTCATTATGGATCGCCTGATGCAGTATCACTCCCTGGATATTCAGTGGGGAACCATGATGTTGTCTGGATGGGTGCGGCAGCAGGACAGAAAGCCTGTATTGCAACAGTGGTAAGAAACAGTATCCGTTACGGAAATCTGGATATTCTTGAGGATGGATACGGAATCAATATGCTTCCTCTGGCGACCTTTGTGATGGAGGCGTATAAGGATGATTCCTGCGAGATTTTTGCCATGAAAGGTGCTTCCAATTATAATGTTCTTGAGGAAGAACTGGGCAAAATGCACAAGGCTATTGCTGTGATCCAGTTTAAATTAGAAGGTAAACTGGTGCGCAGACATAAAGAATTCCAGATGGAAGACAGAGCACTTCTTCATCGGATCAATCCGGAAAAAGGGACGATCACACTGCCTGACGGAAAAGAATATCCGCTTCGCGACAATAATTTTCCGACTATTGACTGGAAACATCCATACGAACTTACAGCCGGAGAAAAAGAAGTTATGGACAAACTGTCCTCTGCATTCAGAAACTGTGAAAAACTGCAAAACCACATCCGTCTCCTACTTGACAAAGGCGGGCTTTATACAGTATATAACGGAAATCTTCTGTTTCATGGAAGCATTCCTCTGAATGAAGACGGAACATTCCGGGAAGTACAGATTTATGGAAAAAGCTACAAGGGAAAAGAACTGTATGATGTACTGGAAACCTATGTGCGCAGAGCATTCTATTCTGTAGGAAAAGAAGAACAGAAGAAGGGCAGAGATATTATGTGGTATATCTGGGCAGCTCCGAATTCACCATTGTTTGGCAAGAGCAAGATGAGTACTTTTGAAAGATATTTCATAGAGGATTCTTCTACACATGAAGAGAAGAAGAATGCTTATTACCGCCTCTGGGAGAATGAAGAAGTGGTAGATAATATGCTTCGTGAATTTGGTCTGGATCCGGAAAAAGGGCATATCATCAATGGCCATGTTCCGGTACACCAGAGTGAAGGAGAAAGTCCTGTAAAATGTGATGGAAAGGTTATCGTGATTGACGGTGGTTTTTCCAAGCCATATCAGAAAGTAACGGGAATTGCCGGATATACGCTGATCTATAATTCCTATGGACTGAATCTTACTGCTCATGAACCGTTTACGTCCAAAGCAGATGCTGTGGCAAGAGAGACTGATATTGTATCGAACCGCGTGGCAGTCAGCTACATGTCCAGACGCCAGCTTGTGGGTGATACAGATACAGGTCATGCGCTGAAAGAGAGAATACAGGAATTGATCCAGCTGCTGGATGCATACAGAACAGGTATCATCAAGGAAAAGAAATAAGATTAAAACTCTTTACCTTCTAAATTTTCATTCTATATAATGGGAGTGTTGTGTGATTATAACTTGTTTTTACAGCAATTTGGCAGGATAAGAACTGTTATAGTGAAGGAAAACGTTATGAAACGGGCTATAGTAATCTTTTTAAATGGATTATCGAAGAGGATTATGATAAAAGTTGCCTGAAGATGATGAACAAAAGGAGAATACGATAATGGTGGAATTTTTGGAGTAGCATCAAAGTCCAGTTGCATTCTGGACCTTTTCTTCGGAATTGATTATCATTCCCATCTGGGAACACGCAGAGGCGGAATGGCAGTGTATGATAAGAAACGTGGTTTTGACCGCGTGATTCATAACATTGAAAATGCGCCGTTCAGGACCAAATTTGATGGTGACATTGGTGAGATGGAGGGAAATCTGGGAATCGGATGTATTTCAGATAATGAACCTCAGCCTCTTCTGGTGCGCTCTCATCTTGGTAACTTTGCAATTACCACAGTTGGAAAGATCAATAACATGGATGAACTGATTGCCAACTGTTTTAAAAACGGATGCACTCATTTTCTGGAAATGAGTGGAGGAAGCGTAAATCCCACAGAAATGGTAGCTGCACTGATCAATCAGAAAGACAACATAATTGAGGGAATCCGTTATGCGCAGGAAGTGATAGAAGGTTCTATGACCATGCTTATCCTGACACCAAAGGGGATTCTGGCAGCACGTGACCGTCTTGGAAGAACTCCGCTGATCGTGGGAAAGAAAGAAGATGCCTGTTGTGTATCTTTTGAGAGCTTTGCATATCTGAATCTTGGATATGAAGATCTGAAAGAACTGGGACCCGGAGAAATTGTTGCAGTGACTCCGGACGGTGTGGAAACCCTGCAGAAACCAGGGGAAGAGATGCGAATCTGTTCTTTCCTCTGGGTATATTATGGATATCCTACTTCTGCCTACGAGGGTGTGAATGTAGAAGAAATGCGTTATCATTGCGGTGATATGCTGGCCAAAAGAGACAGGGGAGAAGTAAATCCTGATATTGTAGCCGGTGTTCCGGATTCCGGTATTGCCCATGCAATCGGATATGCGAACCAGTCCGGTGTGCCTTTTGCCCGTCCGTTTATCAAATATACACCAACCTGGCCAAGATCATTTATGCCTACACAGCAGAGCCAGAGAAATCTTATCGCAAGAATGAAGCTGATTCCTGTACATCGTCTGATCAAGGATAAGAGTCTTCTGATGATCGATGATTCTATTGTACGTGGAACACAGTTAAGAGAAACAACGGAATTTCTTTACAGAAATGGTGCAAAGGAAGTACATATCCGTCCTGCGTGTCCGCCTTTGCTTTATGGATGCAAATATCTGAATTTCTCACGTTCTAAATCGGAGATGGATCTGATCACAAGACGTGTGATCGCCAAACGCGAGGGAGAGAATGTCAGTGATAAAGTCCTGGCAGACTATGCAGATCCAAATTCAACAAATTATAAAGAAATGCTGGAAGAAATCCGTAAGGAGCTGAATTTCACATCACTGAAATTCCACAGACTTGATGATCTGAAAGCTTCCATTGGAATTTCACCATGTAAACTCTGTACCTATTGCTGGGATGGAAAAGAATAAGTAACGAACAAGAAACAGAAGAGGAGATGCAGATTTGTCGGTAACAAACAACGGGAAACAGAAACGGAATAAAAAGAAAAAAAGACTTATAAAACTTCTGATAATAGTAATTATCCTGTTTATCCTGCTTATGCTGGCAGGCACTCTGCTGCTTCAATACAGAAAGAATGTGGACAGAGAGCAGAGAAAAGCAGAAGCGATCGCGGCACTGGAAAGAGTTCCCACTGTAACACCGACACCTGCAGCTACACCCACACCTACCCCAACGCCGATTCCTACGGTAACACCAACACCTGTACTGGAAAGGGCATATGTTTTTAACCCGGAGGACTATCTGGGAACCTGGCGCAGTGAGAATGGCAGGGTTAAGATCAAAATTAAAAAACTCAGCCAGAAATCGGTTACATTCACTTATTGGCAGACAAATAAGAAAAAGACAGCTTCCTGTAAGGCAAAAGTAAAGAAATCCGTAGCAGGAAACGCGACCAGATTCTCGTTTACAGATTCGCTGGGAAATGTAGCAAAGGGTTATCTTACCTTTGATAATGGTCGCCTTTATGTGAATATTAAGACAAAGACAAAAGCGGAGGGTGCAAAAGTCCATCCTTCTGTGGATACTGTTATGATAAAAGAATAAAAGATACAAAAATATAAAAGGATTCAGTAACATAAACAGTTACAGGAATCCTTTTATATTTAAAAAAGTGATTTTACTTATTTATTCATCTCTTTTTTATCAGTGCGTCTACCAGATAATCAACACTTATATCGTAATAATTTGCCAGTCTGATAAGCATTTCAACCGGTATATTGCGTGAACCTGTCTCATAGTGAGAGTAGGAACGTTGGCTGATGTGAAGAATTTCGCTGAGCTGTTTCTGTGACATGTCAGCATCTGTACGTAAATCCTGAATACGCTGAAATTTCATATAGTTCACCTCTCTGTTTTGTAGTGTACTCCCAAACATGATCTGTGAAAAGCCTTCGCAGATTATGTACTGAAAAAAGTATAAAACAGAACAAAATGAACGGTTGCAAAACAGAGCAAAATGGTCTATTATAAAAATAATCTTTTTCAAATCTGATTTCTGAAATAATTTCCAATACAATTTAAGTGATGTAACTATTCAGTCGTCCGCTGTTTGGCGAGCATAAATATCGGGGGAGATTTATGCCGGAAGAAAGGAGTTTATATTTGTTTGCAAGTGTATTATCAGCTGCAATTTTTGGGGTGGAAGTATGCCCTGTGCAGGTAGAAGCTGATGTAAGTAACGGACTTCCTTCCTTTATCATGGTAGGATTTCCTTCTGCGCAGGTAAAGGAAGCGCAGGAACGGGTACGCACAGCACTCAAGAATAATGGTTATCAGTTTCCACCAAAGAGAATTACCGTCAATTTTGCTCCTGCAGACATGAAGAAAGAGGGCGCCGGTTTTGATGTACCGGTGGCAGCAGCAGTGTTGGCTGCTTTTGAGATGATCAGCCCTCAGGTTGTCAGCAGAGTTATGATGGCAGGGGAGATCGGTCTGGACGGAGAAATCCATGGGATATCCGGAATCCTGCCGATTGTGTTGTGTGCAAGAAGTCTGGGCAGTCGTTTTTGCGTAGTTCCCTATGAGAATCTGAAAGAAGGAAGACTGATCAGGGATGTGCCGGTAGCAGGAGTAAAAAATTTACGGGAACTGGTCGAGTGTCTTAAGAATCCGGAACCCTATCTGAAGAGGGAAATACAGGAAGAAATTCCTTCTATTATAAATACAGATATGGGAATGGATTTTTCAGACATTGAAGGACAGGAAGGGGCAAAAAGAGCGGCGGAAATTGCAGTAAGCGGATTTCACAATCTTCTTCTTATCGGACCTCCGGGAACGGGCAAAACCATGCTTGCCAGAAGACTGCCGACGATCATGCCTGGGCTTGGCTTTGAAGAAAAGCTGGAGCTTACCAGAATTTACAGTATTGCAGGACTTCTTTCAAGAGAACATCCTCTGATCGATGAGCGACCATTTCGCAGCCCTCATCATACAAGTACTCCGCAGGCAATTGCAGGAGGCGGGCGTAATCCCAGACCCGGCGAAATCACTCTTGCGCATAAAGGTGTACTCTTTCTGGATGAAATGCCGGAATTTTCCAGAGCAAGTCTGGAACTTCTGCGACAGCCCATGGAGGATAAAGTGATCCAGATAGCCAGAGCAAGCGGAACTTATAACTTTCCGGCGGATTTTATGTTATGTGCAGCGATGAATCCCTGTCCCTGCGGTTATTATCCGGATTTAAACAGATGCACCTGTACAGCAGGTGAGATCATACATTATATGGGAAAAATCAGTCGCCCCCTTCTGGACAGAATTGATATCAGCACTGAGGTACCGCCGGTTTCTTTTTCACAGCTTCACTGTGGAAGAAAGGGAGAAAATTCCGCTGCTATCAGAAAAAGAGTGGAAAAAGTACAGAAGATCCAAGAAGAACGGTATAAAGATGAGAAAATAAATTTTAACGGGCAGCTGAAGAGCAGTCTGATCGATAAATTCTGCCTCTTACAGACAGCGCATCCCGACTTCTGGCAAGAGCCTTTGAAAAAATTGCATTCAGTGCCAGATCCTATCATAGGATCCTGAAGGTAGCCAGAACAATTGCGGATATGGAAGGGGAAGAAATGATTGCCGGTCATCATATCGGAGAAGCACTTTCGTACAGGGCATTTGACAAAGATTCTGTCATAAAATAAAGGTCAGTGAGGTATTTTATATGGAAAGAACTGATGTGAAAAATAATCATACAGAAGAATACAGTACAGGTCAGATACGATGTATTGAGAAATCAGATCCGGAATATCCTCAGATAATGAAGCAGTATTCCTCCATGCCGGCAAAGCTTTATGTAAAAGGCAGACTTCCTGATCCTAAGAGAAGAACGGTGGCAGTGATCGGTGCCAGAATGTGCAGTCCTTATGGAAGGATGCAGGCATTCCGGTATGCGAAAGCGTTAAGTGTAGCTGGAGTCCAGATTATCAGCGGTATGGCACTTGGCATTGATTCAGAAGGACATAAAGGCGCACTGGAAGGAAAGATGCCTACATTTGCGGTGCTTGGAAGTGGTGTTGATGTATGCTATCCGAAATCTAACAGAAAACTCTATGAGAGGATCTTATGGGAAAATGGTGGGATCATCAGTGAATGTCCACTGGGTTCAGGACCTGTTTCCTGGCATTTCCCGGCGCGAAACCGGATCATCAGTGCTTTGTCAGACGCGGTTCTGGTAGTGGAAGCAAAAGAAAACAGCGGTTCGCTGATCACTGCGGGATTTGCACTGGAACAGGGAAAGATGGTCTATGCGATTCCGGGGGCAGTGACAGATGAACTTAGCAGAGGCTGTCATAAGCTGATCTACGACGGCGCAGGGATTGCATACTGTCCGGAAATTATGCTGGAAGAACTTGGAATTTCGATGGAAAAAGTAACACAAAACGGTGAAAAAACAACTTGGGACTTGCAAGAGATTTGAATATGGTGTATAGTTGTCTCGATTTACGACCAAAAAATCCCGACTACATTGTGAGAAAAACAGGCTTTTCCCCGGCACAGGTAAGCAACTGTCTTGTGGAACTGACACTGCGGGGCTCATAAGAGAGAGCGGGAGACATTATTATGTAAAAGACAGTTGACGATTTATGATTATTGTGCTTCACGTTTCTGCGGCGCAGGGCGATTTTCATATGTAACAATATCGTTGTCAGGCAATGTGCCCGTTCAGGGACACTGTGAAGAATAACAGATTACGACTAGGAGAGGTAGCATGGCGAAATATCTGGTGATAGTAGAATCACCTGCAAAAGTGAAAACAATAAAGAAATTTCTCGGTGCGAATTACGATGTGGAAGCTTCTAACGGACATGTCCGTGATTTCCCGAAGAGTCAGTTCGGAATTGATGTTGAGCATGATTTTGAACCCAAATATATAACGATCAGAGGAAAGGGAGAACTGCTTGCAAAGCTTCGCAAGGCTGCAAAGAAAGCAGATAAGATTTATCTTGCAACTGACCCTGACCGCGAGGGAGAGGCAATTTCCTGGCATCTGATGCAGGCATTAAAAGAAGATCCGAAGAAGATGCACAGGATTACCTTTAACGAGATTACCAAGACAGCAGTAAAATCATCAATCAAACAGGCCAGAGACCTGGATATGGATCTGGTAGATGCACAGCAGGCAAGACGTATGCTTGACCGTATGGTAGGTTATACCATCAGCGCTTCTCTGGGCAAAAGTCAAGAGAGGCTTAAGTGCGGGGCGCGTACAGTCTGTTGCGCTTCGTATCATCTGTGACAGAGAAGATGAGATCAATGCGTTTATTCCGGAAGAATACTGGAGCCTGGAGGGAGATTTTCAGGTGAAGGGTGAGAAGAAACCGCTGCAGGCGAAGTTTTATGGAACAGATAAAAAGATGGATATCCACAGCAAAGAGGAAATGGATAAACTTCTGGCCTCTCTGAAAGATAAAGAATATGAGATCAATGAAGTAAAGAAAGGCGAGAGGATCAAGAATGCACCGCTTCCCTTTACTACAAGTACCTTACAGCAGGAAGCAGCCAAGACCTTAAACTTTTCCACACAGAAGACAATGCGTCTGGCACAGCAGCTGTATGAAGGAATTGATATCAAAGGAAATGGAACGGTAGGTGTGATCTCTTATCTGCGTACAGATTCCACCCGAATCTCGGAGGAAGCAGATGCTGCTGCAAGAGAATATATCACTGCTCAGTACGGAGAGGATTATGTTTCAAAGTCTGAGAAAGCTGTGAAAAAGGGACAGAAGATCCAGGATGCTCACGAAGCGATCCGTCCTACAGACATCAGCCGTACACCGGCTGTACTGAAGGAATCTCTTTCAAGAGATCAGTTCAGACTGTATCAGCTTATCTGGAGACGTTTTGCGGCCAGCAGAATGGCTCCTGCAAAATACGAAACAACATCTGTAAAGATTGGTGCAGACCAGTATATTTTTACAGTCTCTGCCTCCAAGATCATATTTGACGGATTTATGTCTGTATACACAGATGAAGAGGACCAGAAAAAAGGAAATGTTCTGAATCAGAGTCTTGAAAGAGGAATGAAGCTTAGTCTTAAGGAACTGAAACCAGAACAGCATTTCACGCAGCCGCCTGCACATTATACAGAGGCATCTCTGGTCAAGACTATGGAAGAACTGGGGATCGGACGTCCAAGTACCTATGCGCCGACGATCACAACGATCATCAGCCGCCGTTATGTTGCAAAAGAACAGAAGAACCTGTATGTTACAGAGTTGGGGGAAGTTGTCAATAATATTATGAAACAGGCTTTCCCGAGTATTGTAGATGTAAACTTCACTGCGACTATGGAAGGGCTTCTGGACTGTGTGGCAGCAGGAACTGTAAAGTGGAAGACAGTAGTAAGCAACTTCTATCCGGATCTGAAGAAGGATGTAGATGCTGCAGAGGAAGAACTTGAAAAGGTTGATATTCAGGATGAAGTGACAGATGTGATCTGCGAAAACTGTGGCAGACATATGGTGATCAAATATGGTCCTCATGGACGATTCCTTGCATGTCCGGGATTTCCGGAATGCAAAAATACCAAACCATATTTTGAGAAGATCGGGGTGGCATGTCCGAAATGTGGAAAAGAGATTGTTCTTAAGAAAACCAAAAAAGGACGTAAGTACTACGGATGTGAGGATAATCCGGATTGTGATTTCATGTCCTGGCAGAAACCATCAGCAAAGAAATGCCCGAAATGTGGAAGCTATATGGTGGAAAAGGGGAATAAGCTTGTCTGCAGCCAGGAGACATGTGGATATGTAGAGGCAAAGGACGAGAAAGAATAATAACGGATTGTAAATGTTATAAATGGGACTGTTGCAGCAGTTGAAAATGAATTTCATTAATGCAACAGTTCCGTTTTTTGTCTTACAGTCAGTGACTTTTCTGATTTTTTGTTCTTCAATCCTTTGAATTTTTGATGATGATATTTATTGAATAATATTATAAAAGGAATCTATTTTCAGAAAAGCAAAATAAATAAAAAAATAGTAA
>ENA-OQMZ01000240-OQMZ01000240.1-human-gut-metagenome-genome-assembly--contig:-NODE-240-length-23935-cov-6.167507_pt1 | contig 23935 bp, 23 predicted proteins | sample MGYA00242621_ERZ504862 | MGnify/ENA primary metagenome ERZ504862 (study PRJEB26092, sample SAMD00036393) | human gut metagenome | host: Homo sapiens | study: EMG produced TPA metagenomics assembly of...
CAAAAAAATCGCACAGGAAAAAAGAAGAATCGAGAGAGAGAAGGCAGAAAAGAAGGCAAAGGTTGTGAATCTGCTGAAATTCTGGGTGCCGGTAGTGGCAGTCGTTGTTGTAGTCATAGTGCTCATCTGGGCAGTTGCGACATCGGGCGGTTCATCATCAAATGGCACTGATGGTACAGAAGCTGCATCACAGACCACAGAATCTCAGGCATCCGAGACACAAAGCAGTGATTCACAGACCGAGGCAGCAACACTTAATACAGAGGCTGACACGGTTGCAGAAAACGGAGATAAGGTAAATATTGATTACACCGGATATATGGACGGGGAAAAATTCGAGGGTGGAAGCACTGAGGGACAGGGCACAGACCTCGTGCTTGGTTCAGGCAGCTATATAGATGGATTTGAGGAAGGAGTGGTAGGTCACAAGGTGGGAGAAACCTTTGATTTAAACCTGAAATTCCCGGATGATTATAAGGTAAATACAGAACTTGCCGGAAAGGATGTTACGTTTGAGGTGACACTTAACGGTGTATACAAATAAAGAGGATAACACACATATATGGAAAAATCGTTTGAAGAGGTACTGGTACAGTTTTATGTTGACCAGTACAGGGAGAATGCGAAGAGAAGTACAGGTAAGCCTGTAAAGCTGGCACACTATATTCACAGGCTCAATAACAAAGCAAAATCAATTAAATATGCGCGATTTTCAAAAAATGAGACTGTGGCACTTGACAAGCTGCATCAGGAAATAAAAAGGCTTGCATTGATTGCCTACTATTCCAACAATAAGAATGCAAGGCAGATTTTAAATAGAGAAATCCTTCCGCAGCTCGTCAGGGTGGATATGGATCAGTTTGATGAGAAGGAGGCAGAGTATCTCACAGAGGATTTTCTAAAGCTTTTGCGCAAGGAGTATATAGGTGCGATATGTACAAAGAGCATGAAGGCGCTTTACAATGAGTACCGCAGCAAGGAGCTTAGAAGAGAGATTGTCACGCTGGTTCCGGCACGGCCGGAGCTTGAGTTTCCAAAAGCACAGAGCATGAAAAGGCGCTTTATACTCCATATAGGCCCGACTAACAGTGGTAAGACATATCAGGCGCTTGAGAGGCTTAAGCTGGCGCAAAACGGAGTTTATCTGGGGCCTCTTAGACTTCTGGCACTTGAGGTATATGAGAAGATGAATGATGCAGGCATACCATGCACCATGCTTACAGGCCAGGAGTGTCTTGAGGTATCAGACAGCAGAATTACAGCATCGACGGTGGAGATGCTTGACTGTGACAAGGAATATGATATCGCAGTGATTGATGAGGCACAGATGGTTGCAGATGATGACAGGGGACATTCATGGACCAGGGCAATTCTTGGTACACTTGCAGGAGAGATTCATATATGCATGAGCCCGGTGGCAAAGGATGTAGTCATTCATCTGATTAATCTGTGCCACGACGAGTATGAGATAAGGAGTATGAGAGAAAGACAGCTCTAAAGCTGGAGGATAAGCCTTTTTCATTTCCACAGGATGTGAGAGAGGGCGATGCCTTTATCGTATTTTCAAAGAAGTCGGTACTCAATATAGCAGGGCGTCTGGAGGAAAACGGCATAAAGCCAAGTGTCATATACGGAAGTCTGCCACCGGAAATAAGGCGCAGGCAGATGACGCTTTTTAATGAGAAAAAGACACAGGTTGTCGTGTCAACAGATGCGATAGGAATGGGACTCAATCTGCCGGTCAGAAGAATTGTATTTCTGGAGGTGGAAAAGTTTGATGGAGTATCAAGACGTCCGCTTGTCATCTCTGAGATAAAACAGATAGCGGGTCGTGCAGGCAGATTTGGTCTGTATGATACAGGCTATGTGACAGCTTTGGGACAAAAGAATCTGAATTATCTGAAGAATACGCTAAATATACCGGAGCAGGATATTGATATAGTAAGTCTGGGCTTCCCGCAGGTGCTCCTTACAATGGATGCGCCACTTGATGCGATAATTAAGCTCTGGCATGAGGCAGAGCCATCAGCACCGTTTAGGAAAATAAATGTCGATGAGATATTGTTTTTGTATGGATATGCGTATAAGGAGCGATACTTTATCGCAGATTTTGATGACAAATATCTGCTTTATAAGATGATTACATGTCCTATAGATATAAAGGACAGGGAGCTTGTCAGACAATGGCTGCGCTACTGCATGTCGTATACATCTGATATCTCTCTCGACAAGCCTGATAAGCATTCAAAGTATCAGGGACTCATGAAATACGAATCCTATTACAAAAAGCTTGATTTGTACTATCAGTTTTCAGTCCGCATGGGCAAAATTGTGGAGGATGACTGGCTTGAAAACGAGCGCGACAAAACACAGGCAAAGATTATGCAGCTTCTATCAAAGAGCAAGGATGAGTATATTATCAGATGCCGGTATTGCGGAAGAATACTTCCGATTGGAAATTCGCGCAATATATGCAGAGACTGCTACAGCATGATACGCAGGTAGCAGCCGGCTTATATTTTACGGTCAAGTCGTTGAATTTAGCTGTCCAATGTGGCATAATAGAAATAAGACCAAAATATGAATGGAGGAAGTTTTTATGGCAAACAATGAGTTACAGATTGCCGGCTCACAAGGTGAACTTAGAATCCGTCCTTACGAGCACCACGCAAAGTATTATGAAACAGATCAGATGGGTATAATCCACCATTCAAACTATGTAAAGTGGATGGAAGAAGCAAGACTTGATTTGATGGATCAGATAGGACTCAACTACAGGCAGATGGAGGATATGGAAATCATAAGTCCGGTGCTGTCGATATCGGTAGAGTATCACAGTATGGTACATTTCGATGATACGGTCGTCATCTACACAAAGCTGCTTAAGTATAACGGAATCAAGATGGAGCTTGAGTATGTCATGAAGGACAAAGAGACAGGCGAGCTTCGCACCACTGCAAAAAGCAGCCATTGCTTTTTGAACAAATCCGGCAAACCAATCTCATTAAAGAGAATGTATCCGGAATTAGATACAAAATTTTTTGAATTTAAAGAGGCATAATAAGATGATACAGGATAGATTAAAAGCATTGAGAAGCGAGATGGCAAAGAGGGGCATCTCGCTGTATGTGGTTCCTACTGCTGATTTTCATGAGTCAGAGTATGTAGGAGAGCATTTTAAGGCACGCAAATATATTACAGGCTTCACGGGCTCAGCAGGTACAGCAGTCATCACTATGGATGAGGCCGGACTATGGACAGACGGCAGGTATTTTGTGCAGGCGGCTGCGCAGCTTAAGGATACCACTGTAAAGCTCTTTAAGATTGGCGAGGAGGGCGTACCGACAGTTGATGAGTATATAAAGGATACTCTTTCGGATGGCGGAGTAATAGGCTTTGACGGCAGAGTAGTAAATGCCGCATGGGGCAAAAGGCTTTCTGAAATCGCAAAAGAAAAGCACGGCAGCATGTATGTAAATGAGGATCTGATTGACCTTATATGGACTGACAGACCACCTATGTCAAAGGCACCTGTCATGATTTTTGACAATAAATATACCGGTGAGGATATAAGCTCAAAGCTTAAAAGAGTCAGAGAGCAGATGGCACAAAAGTGCAACACTTCATCTGATGTCATCACTTTACGATATCGCCTGGCTTTTAAATGTCAGGGGAGGCGACATAAGCTATGTGCCTGTAGTGCTTTCATACCTGGCACTGTCACAGGACAGCTGCATATGGTTTTTGCAGGAAGAGGTTGTGACAGAGACTCTTAAGGCATACCTCGATAAGAATGGTATACAGACAAGACCTTACGATGATTTTTATGAATATGTGAAGCATATTGATGAAAAAGAGACAGTGCTTTTAAATACATCGATTGTAAATTACCGCATCTGCGACAGCCTGCCGGATGGTGTTAAGGTGATTGATGCGGAGGATCCTACAGTTGTCATGAAGGCCGTAAAGAATGAAGTACAGCTTGAAAATCTGCGCAAGGCGCATTTAAAGGATGCAGTTGCGATGTGCAAGTTCATGTACTGGCTTAAGACAAATATAGGTAAGATACCTATGACAGAGATTTCGGCTTCAGATTATCTTGCATCGCTTAGAGCTGAGCAGGAGGGCTTTCTTGATTTGAGCTTTGCCACAATATGCGGATATGCTGATCATGGTGCTATTGTGCATTACTCTGCAACAGAGGAGTCTGACAGGCAGCTTAAGCCTGAGAGTCTTCTTTTGGTTGATTCAGGCGGACATTATCTGGAGGGAACCACAGATATCACGAGGACCTTTGCACTAGGCCCTGTGACTGACGAGATGAAGGATATGTTTACGAGAGTGTGCCGCTCAAATATGAACCTGGCAAATGCAAAGTTTAAGGAGGGATGCTCGGGCCTTAATTTTGATATTCTGGCAAGAGAGCCTTTATGGGAGATTGGCATGGACTACAATCACGGTACCGGACACGGTGTGGGCTATGTGCTAAATGTTCATGAGGGACCAAACAGCTTTCACTGGAAGCAGTACCCGGGCAGGACTGCAGAGCGTGTGATAGAAGAGGGCATGGTCACTACAGATGAGCCGGGCATCTATTTAGAGGGCAAATTCGGTATTCGTACAGAGAATGAGCTTATCTGCCGAAAGGGTGAGAAAAATGAGTATGGCCAGTTCATGTATTTTGAGAATCTGACCTATGTACCGATAGATCTCGATGCGATTGATCCAAATCAGATGACAGACAGGGAAAAGGGATACCTGAACGCTTACCATGCTAGAGTTTATGAGCTTGTTTCACCATTTTTGAATGATGAGGAGGCTCAGTGGCTTAAGAAATATACAAGAGCTATTTAACGTTACTGCCTGCACTGCAGTGTGACCGGCAGCGATTACAACAATATTATGATTAAAGGTCAAAAGGTATCATCGATGCATGCTTGCATGCAATTCGATGTATACCTTAGTGACCCGCACTACACCGAGAAAGTAGCAATTTGCTGCGGAAACGCAGGAAATTAGCGGATTTCGAGGTGGAGTCAGATTACGGGAATGCGTAGCATGTAGTAATCTGATTAATCATAAATGAGGGGCAAAATACCTTTTGACCCTCATATCATATTATAATTGACAGTAAGGAAAGTATCAAAATGAGTGAAAAGCTTGTACTTATAGACGGACACAGTATTTTAAACAGGGCATATCACGGGCTGCCTGATCTGACCAATTCAGAGGGACTTCACACAAATGCAGTCTATGGATTTTTGAATATCATGTTCAAGATTCTTGACGAGGAAAAGCCTGACTATCTGACGGTGGCATTTGATGTGCATGCGCCGACGTTTCGCCACAGGATGTTTGATGCGTACAAGGGCACGAGAAAGCCTATGGACGAGGAACTCAGGCAGCAGGTGCCTATGATAAAGGAAATGCTTACCGCTATGGGCATTAAAATCGTGGAAAAGGAAGGCTATGAGGCCGACGATATACTTGGAACCTTATCTGTCAGGGCAGAAAAGGCCGGTATGGATGTCGCCATCATTTCCGGGGACAGAGACCTTTTGCAGCTTGCGACTGACCATGTCATGGTAAGGATTCCAAAGACAAAGAAAACAGGAACCGAGATAGAAAACTACAATACAGCAGATGTTATCGAAAAGTACGGCGTCACTCCAAAGGAATTTATCGATGTAAAGGCTCTGCAGGGAGATACATCGGATAATATCCAGGTGTGCCCGGTATCGGCGAAAAGACAGCAGGCGCACTTATAGCAAAATATCACTGTATAGAGGCAGTACATGAGGACGCTGAGAATGTAAAGCCGCCAAGGGCTTCAAAGAATATAGTGGAGTACTGGGAGCAGGCGCTTATGAGCAAGGAGCTTGCGACAATCATACTTGATGCGCCGGTTGACTATGAATTTTCTGATGCAAAGCTTAGTGGCGGAGTAGAGTCACTCTACACTGAGGAAGCCTTTTTACTGTGCAAAAGATACGAATTCAAAAACATGCTGTCACGGTTTAACGTGGAGGCTCCTAAAAACAATGCCGAGGAGCATTTTGTGGTAGTAAGGGACTTAAAGACTGCAGAGAGTGTGTTTGAGAAGGCAAAGGACAAGGAGGTCGCTTTTGCGGTAGTACCGGGAGAGTCTTTGGGAAACAGCGAAAGTGATGGACAGCTAAGTCTGTTTTCGGAGCCGGTTTCTAACGATTATCTTGCTGTTTCGATTTGTTTTTCAGAGGAGGACATTTATTTTATCTGTACAGGTGATGAGATTTCAAGCAGCTTCCTAGATGAAAAATTAAATACCCTGGAAGTAAAGTCATGGATATCACCGGATTTAAAGACCAACCTGCACAGATTTAAGAGCAAAGAGATAAAGGCAGATGACAGAGGCAGATATTTTGACATGATGGTGGCTGCATACCTTATCAATCCGCTTGTCGGGGAGTATCCCTATGATGCGGTTGCAAAGGACTATCTGGGGCTTATGCTCTCATCTAAAAGGATTATCTGGGAAAGCTTGATTTCACCCGGATGATGAAGGAGGATGAGAAAAAGGCAGTGGACTGTGCCTGCTACGAGGTGTATACTGCCTGGAAATCAAAGCCGGTTCTTTTGCAGAAGCTAAAGGAAATGGATATGCTCACGCTTTATAAAGATATCGAGCTCCCGCTCGTTTTTGTGCTGTATGATATGGAAAATGAGGGTATAAGGCTGATGGAATAAAGCTTAAGGAGTATGGAGACAAGCTTGCTGTTCGATAACTGAGCTTGAAAAGAAAATATATGAGGCAGCAGGTGAAGAGTTTAATATAAATTCGCCAAAGCAGCTTGGAGTCATTCTCTTTGAAAAGCTTGGACTGCCAAATGAAAAGAAGACAAAGACCGGTTATTCTACTGCGGCAGATGTGCTTGAAAAGCTGGCGCCGGAGTATCCCATTGTCGCGGATATATTAGAATACAGACAGCTCACAAAGCTAAAGAGCACATATGCTGACGGACTTTCGGGATATATTGCATCCGATGGCAAAATCCATACTACCTTAAATCAGACAATCACTGCGACAGGCCGTCTTTCAAGCACAGAGCCTAATCTGCAGAATATCCCGATAAGGATTGAGCTGGGCAAGCTTATCAGAAAGGTATTTTTGCCTGAGGATGGAGATCTGTTTGTTGACTCAGACTACTCGCAGATCGAGCTTCGGGTGCTTGCGGCGCTTTCAGGGGATGAAAGGATGATAGAGGCCTTTAAGAATGGTCAGGATATCCACAGAAGTACAGCATCCCTTGTGTTTGACACACCGTTTGATGAGTCACAGATCTTCAAAGACGAAATGCCAAGGCGGTAAATTTTGGTATCGTATATGGTATCAGCGCGTTTGGTCTGTCTAACGACCTGGGGATTTCAAGGAAAGAGGCACAGGGCTATATAGACAGCTATTTTGTCAAATATCCAAAGATTAAGGAGTTTTTGGATCAGACGGTTTTGGATGCCAAGAAAAATGGCTATACAAAGACCATGTTTGGGCGTATCAGACCGATTCCCGAGCTGAACTCGAGCAATTTCATGCAAAGACAGTTTGGAGAGAGAGTTGCGATGAACTCACCTATTCAGGGTACAGCAGCCGATATCATAAAGATTGCCATGATACGTGTGCATGACAGGCTTCTTGACGAGGGCTTAAAGTCAAGACTTATCCTTCAGGTGCATGATGAGCTATTAATTGAGACAAAGGAAGCTGAGAAGGATAAAGTGATTAAGCTTCTGGAGAAAGAAATGCGTGGCGCGGTGGACATGAAGGTATCCATGGAGGTTGGCACCGAGTGTGGCTATGACTGGTATGATGCGCATTGATGACAGAAAAGGAAATAATATGATTTTTATAGGAATAACAGGTGGTGTAGGTGCCGGAAAATCGGCAGTGCTTAGCTATCTTAAGGAACTTGATGGCGTAAAGGTCATGCTTTCCGATGAGATAGCACATGAGCTGATGGAGCCGGGAAGTGACTGCTACAACAGATTAAGGGAATTGTTTGCGGGCGAACCGATATGGCTTGAGGACGGGCATTTTGACAGACCGGCACTTGCCGGAGTGATTTTTTCGGATGATAAAAAAAGAGAGCTTTTAAACGAAGTAGTGCATCCTGCAGTAAAGGAATATGTGCTTAATGCAGTTAAAGAGGCAAAAAAAGATGGTCTGTTCATGCTTGTGCTTGAAGCAGCACTCCTTATAGAGGAGGGATATGGTGAAATATGCGACGAGCTGTGGTATATTTATGCAAGTGAAGAAGTCAGAAGAAAAAAGACTTAAGTCATCAAGAGGCTATTCAGATGAGAAGATTGACAGTATCTTTGCAAGCCAGCTTAAAGAAGCTGAGTACAGAAGGCACTGCAAGGAGGTTATTGATAATGATGGAGATATCGAAAACACGATAGCTTCAATAAATAAAGCGCTTAGCAAATACAAGGAGTAGTGGAAATGAACAATGTATTCGGTTTGGACATTGGTACAAGAAATGTTGTAGGAACTGTCGGCTATCAGACTGATGACAAGGAATTTGTGGTTACAGCACAGTATGTCAGGAGCATGAGACCAGAGCGATGCTTGACGGTCAGATACATGATATAGGCAGGGTGGCAAAAACCATTAAGGAAGTAAAGGACGAGCTTGAAAAACAGACAGGACAGCCACTTGAAGAGGTGTGTATAGCAGCCGCAGGACGAGTATTAAAGACTGTCACGACGCATGTGAATATGAGTATGCGCAGGAGTCTGTGGTGACAGGCGAGGATGTCCATACGCTTAACCTGCTTGGTATAGAAAAAGCACAGGAGGCACTTAAGGAGGTTAACGATACAAGCTATAAGTTTTACTGTGTGGGATATTCTACAGTCAAATTCTTTTTGAATGATGAGGTGTTTATCAGCCTTGAGGGTCATAAGGCAAACAAAATAGGCGAGGATATCATAGTTACATTTCTGCCGGAGGATGTGGTGGACGGACTTTATGCGGCAGTGGGACAGGCAGGGCTTAGTGTTGCCAATATGACATTGGAGCCTATCGCCGCTATCAATGTGGCAATTCCGGAGAACTATCGTATGCTTAATATCGCACTTGTCGATGTGGGAGCCGGAACGAGTGATATCTCAATCACAAGAGACGGAAGTATCATAGCCTATGGCATGATACCGCATGCAGGAGATGAGATGACAGAAGTTATTGTGCAGCATTTCCTCGTGGATTTCAATATGGCGGAGAGCATCAAGCTTCAGTCTACGACAAGTGATACGGTTACATACAAGGATATCATGAGCATCGAGCACACAATTCCTGCACAGGATGTCTGGGATGTGGCAGCACCTGTTGTTGATAATATTGCACAAGAGGTATCGGCTAAAATCAGAGAGCTAAACGGTGACAAAACAGTGAGTGCCTGCTTTGTAGTCGGAGGCGGAGGCAAGATACACGGCTTCACGGAAAAGCTTGCGGAAGACCTTGACCTGCCGGAGGAAAGAGTCGCTCTAAGAGGTGAGGAAGTGCTTGGCGATGTGACCTTTGAGCAGGAGGATATTAAGAAGGATCCGCTTCTTGTCACTCCAATTGGTATATGTCTGAATTATTATGACCAGAGAAATAATTTTATCATGGTCAGATTCAACGGTGAGAGAATAAAGCTCTATGACAATAACAGGCTTACAATAGTCGATGCGGCGCTTCAGGCGGGATTTTCAAACGATGAGCTGTTTCCAAAGCGCGGCACCCCGATAAACTTTACGGTAAACGGTGTGGCAAGGCTTGTAAGAGGCGAGGCAGGAGAGGGCGCAGTGGTGACCATGAACGGAAAGCCAGCAAGCATAAACACACCGCTTGAGCCAAACAGTGAGATAGTCATCGAGCCGTCCAAAGCAGGAGAGGCAGCAGTGTATAAGATATCGCAGCTTGATGAGTACAATCATTCTGTCATTACATTTGTCATAAATGGCAGAAAGGTATCATGTCCAAGGTTTGTCCAGGTAAACGGAAGCTTGAGCCGGAGGATTACAGCATCAGGGAAAATGATGTGATTGAGACAAGAAATTACTATACAGTGCGTCAGATTGCGCAGTTTATGGATCTCGTTATTGACACAGACCAGATGATATTTGTAAACAATGAAGAGGCTGATCTCGACACTCTTGTATATGAAAATTTCTCTGTTGAGTGGAAAACAGATGAATATGGTGTTGCAAGAATCGACAATAACAATTATAATGACACACAAGAGTCTGATTCAGATGATGCTTCGGTCTTAGCTGAGCAGGATGCAAACAGCACAGAGTCAGACAACACAGTGACCAGAACATCAGAGCAGATGATGAATCAGGTGCTCGATGAGCTGCATGATGAGTTTGCTAAAGAAGCTGAAGCATCTGCTGTGCCGGAAAACGAATTGCCGGAAAATGAATTGCCAAAAAATGATATACAGGAAGAAATACACGAAGAAAACTCATCAGAAAATACAGTTACAGTAATTGTAAACGGTGAGCCTGTAGAGCTGTCCGGCAAGGATACATATATATTTGTCGATATATTTACCCATATCTCATTTGATTTACAGGCAGGAAAGGGCAGGGCAATAGCCACTGTAATAAATGGCAGGGATGCCCAGTTTTCCGAGGAGCTTCATGAGGGAGACAAAATAGAATTATACTGGAAAGAGAATTAACATGTTAGAATTATGCAGCATTGCCAGCGGCAGCAGTGGAAACTGTATATGTGTGGGTACGGATGATTGTCATGTGCTCATAGACGCGGGCATCAGCGGTAAGAAAATAGAAAACGGACTGAATGAATTTGATATGACGGCCACAGATATGCAGGGGATTCTCGTGACACATGAGCATATAGACCATATCGCAGGGCTTGGTGTCATGGCAAGACGCTATCATATTCCGATTTATGCAACAAAGGCCACAATCGGGGCCATAAAATGTACCAAATCCGTTGGAAATATAGATGATGAGCTGTTTCATCCTGTTGAGGCAGGCGTCGATTTTACAATAGGCGATATAGAGTTTGAGCCGCTTCACATATCACACGATGCGGCTGATCCTGTCGCGTACAGATTTAAAAACGAAAATCATGCGATGGCGGTCGTGACAGACCTTGGTACGTATGATGACGCACTGGTTTCAAAGCTTCAGAACCTGGATGGGCTGCTGCTTGAAGCCAATCATGATATAAATATGCTCCAGACAGGGGCATATCCGTATCCACTCAAGCGCAGAATCATGGGTGACAGCGGACATTTGTCGAATGAGAGAAGCGGGCAGTTGTTATGCGAGCTTCTTCATGATAAATTTGGCTCAGTAATACTGGGACACCTTAGTAAAGAAAACAACTACGAAAAGCTGGCGTATGAAGCGTCAGGCTTGAGGTCACAATGGGAGACAATCCATATAAGGCAAGTGATTTCCCTATGTATGTGGCTAAGAGAGACAGGGCATCAGACCGCATAGCCGTAGAATAAGAGAACAGGAGAATAAGTTGTTATGGATAACACAAAGAACAAAGTAATCATCACAGTTGTCGGAAAAGACACAGTAGGAATCATTGCAAAGGTATGTACATATCTGTCAGAGGGCAGTGTAAACGTGCTTGATATCTCACAGACTATCGTTTCAGGTTATTTCAACATGATGATGATTGTGGATATGGCAAATGCTACAGCTTCATTTGCAGAGATTTCTGACCAGCTTGATGCACTTGGAGAAGAAATTGGTGTAACAATAAAGTGTCAGAAGGAAGAAATCTTTGAGATGATGCATCGAATCTAGTTTAGCATAAAAATGTCATACACAGTTAAAGGAGAACAGCAAAATGATAAATATTGGTGAAGTAATTGAGACCAATGACATGGTGGAGAAGGAAAATCTTGACGTGCGTACAATCACACTCGGTATCAGCCTGCTCGACTGTATAGACTCAGACCTTGCAAAGGTAAATGAGAATATCTACAACAAGATTACAACACTTGCAAAGAATCTTGTATCAACAGGAAAAGAGATAGAGAACAACTACTGTATCCCTATCGTAAACAAACGTATTTCAGTTACACCTATCGCCCTTGTCGGCGGTGCGGCCTGCAAGAGCTCAGAGGATTTTGTTACCATAGCAAAGACTCTTGACAGAGCAGCCAAAGAGGTAGGTGTCAACTTCATCGGTGGATACTCAGCACTTGTGTCAAAGGGCATGACAAAGGCGGATGAGCTTTTAATCAAATCCATCCCTCAGGCAATGCTTGAGACAGACCTGGTATGCAGCTCTGTAAATGTTGGCTCTACAAAAACCGGAATCAACATGGATGCAGTAAAGCTGATTGGCGAGATGATAAAGGAGACAGCAGAGGTGACAAAGCACCTTCCTGTATCAGGCTGTGCCAAGTTTGTAGTATTCTGCAACGCTCCTGACGACAATCCGTTTATGGCAGGAGCCTTCCATGGTGTGACAGAGGCAGATGCCATCATCAATGTAGGTGTCAGCGGACCGGGAGTAGTAAAGACAGCACTTGAAAAGGTAAGAGGCGAGAACTTTGAGGTGCTCTGTGAGACAATCAAGAAGACAGCTTTCAAGGTTACACGAGTAGGACAGCTTGTGGCAAAGGAGGCTTCAAAGAAGCTTGGAGTGCCATTTGGAATCATAGACCTCTCACTTGCACCTACACCGGCTATCGGAGACTCTGTAGCCGATATTCTCTGTGAGATAGGCTTAGAGAGAGCCGGAGCTCCGGGAACAACAGCAGCACTTGCACTCTTAAACGATCAGGTGAAAAAGGGCGGTATCATGGCATCCTCATATGTCGGCGGACTCTCAGGTGCTTTATTCCTGTATCAGAGGATCAGGGAATGATAGATGCCGTAAACGATGGTGCACTCACTCTCGAAAGCTTGAGGCTATGACCTGTGTGTGCTCAGTGGGACTTGACATGATTGCAATCCCGGGCGATACAAAGGCCACCACAATTTCAGGAATTATCGCAGATGAGATGGCTATCGGTATGATAAATCAAAAGACAACAGCCTGCAGACTGCTTCCAGCAATCGGAAAGGATGTAGGTGATGTGGTAGAAATCGGAGGACTCCTTGGAAGTGCACCGGTTATGCCGGTAAACAGATTCTCTTGTGATGCATTTGTAAACCGTGGAGGAAGAATCCCGGCACCTATTCATAGCTTTAAAAATTAGTAAATAATGGCATTGTTTACAAGCATGTACTTATAAGAATAACTTATAAGTGCATGCTTATTTTAAAGTGGTACTTGACAATGACAAAAATACATGATTAAATAAAGACAGTTATATGACTGACGGAAGTGGATAACCACATGGAGTATAACAGTTGATTGCCGACCGTCTGGGCGCACATTTTTATAAGTTTCCTGCAGAGCTTTATATTATTATGTGTGTTCAGACGGTCTTTTTTTATTCCGGCAGGCCCGAGTAATTTGGGGATGCAGACCACATTATCAGAAAACATGGAGGATGACATGGAAAGAGTATCATTAGCAAAGGAATTATCAAGCACAACATACCCTGGCAGAGGTATCGTAATCGGCCGCACAAAGATGGTAAGAAGGTGTAACAGCATACTTTATCATGGGCAGAAGCGAAAACAGCCGCAACAGAGTATTTGTAGAGGATGGCGAGGGCATCAGAACACAGGCATTTGACCCTTCAAAGCTTGAGGATCCAAGTCTTATCATTTACGCACCTGTAAGAGTGCTCGGCAACAAGACAATTGTCACAAACGGTGACCAGACAGATACTATCTATGAGCTGATGGACAAGCAGCAGACATTTGAGCAGGCCTTAAGGACAAGAGAGTTTGAGCCTGACGCTCCTAACTATACACCTAGAATTTCAGGAATCATGCATATTGACAATGGTGAGTTCAACTATGCTATGTCAATCTTAAAGAGCAACAACGGCAATCCTGATGCATGCAACAGATATACATTTGCATACTCAGCACCGGTTGCGGGAGAGGGACATTTCATCCATACATATATGGGTGATGGCAATCCGCTGCCAAGCTTTGAGGGTGAGCCTACATGGGTAGACATCGACGGAGATATCGATGAGTTTACCGATATGGTATGGGAGAACCTTAACGAGGACAATAAGGTATCACTTTTTGTCAGATATATTGATATCGCTACAGGCGAGTATGAGAGCAGAATCGTAAACAAAAACAAATAACGGAAAATATTTTATAAACGGTCAAATATACAAGATAAGCAGATAAAAACAGGAGAACAGAAAAATGCAGGAATACGAATTAAAATACGGATGCAATCCAAATCAGAAACCAGCCAGAATATTTATGAAGGAGGGAGAGCTTCCTATAAAAGTGCTTAACGGCAGAGCCGGATATATCAACTTCCTTGATGCCTTTAACGGATGGCAGCTTGTAAGAGAGCTTAAGAAGGCAACAGGTCTTCCGGCAGCAACATCCTTCAAGCATGTTTCACCTGCAGGTGCAGCAGTAGGACAGCCGCTTTCAGATGTGGAGAAAAAGATTTACTGGGTTGATGATATGGATATTGAGTTTACACCACTTGCAAATGCATACATCAGAGCAAGAGGAGCTGACAGAATGTCATCATTTGGTGATTTTATTTCACTTTCAGATGTATGTGACAAGAGCACTGCACTTGTAATCAAGAGAGAGGTGTCAGACGGTGTTATCGCTCCGGGCTACACAGACGAGGCTCTTGAGATTTTAAAAGCTAAGAAGAAAGGCAACTACTGTGTTATCGAGATTGACCCGGCATATGAGCCGGCACCTATCGAGAGAAAGGATGTATTTGGCATCACATTTGAGCAGGGCAGAAACGAGCTTCATATTGATGATGATTTCTTTTCAAATATCGTGACAGAGAACAAGGAGCTCACAGAGCAGGCTAAGATCGATCTGGCAATATCTATGATTACATTAAAGTATACACAGTCCAACTCTGTATGCTATGTAAAGGGCGGCCAGGCAATCGGTATCGGAGCAGGCCAGCAGTCTCGTATCCACTGTACCAGACTTGCAGGCTCAAAGGCAGACAACTGGTGGCTTCGTCAGTCTCCACAGGTGCTTGGACTTCAGTTCGTGGATGGTATCAGACGTGCAGACCGCGACAATACTATTGACCTTTATATCGGTGAGGATTATATGGATGTGCTTGCAGAGGGCGAGTGGCAGAAGTTCTTCAAGGTAAAGCCGGACGTATTTACAGCAGAGGAGAAGAGAGCTTGGCTTGACAAGAATACAGATGTAGCACTTGGATCTGATGCATTCTTCCCATTTGGTGACAACATTGAGCGTGCCCACAAGAGTGGCGTGAAGTATGTAGCCCAGCCGGGTGGATCTGTGAGAGATGATCATGTTATTGATACATGTAATAAGTACGGTATGGTGATGAGTTTTACAGGAATCAGACTTTTCCATCACTAATCACAAGGTATAGCGGTTATTAAGCAGAATTGAAGCAAAATAAATAATTCAATAATAGGGGACTTCATGATATAATTACAGTATACATTTTACACAGTAGTTAATCATGGAGTCTTTTTATGTCATTACAGTTTATCACAGGTAATTCAGGAAACGGAAAAACAAAATATCTCTTTAACAGGATAGTGAAAGAGGCAAAGGAAAACCCAAGGGACAATTATCTTGTAATAGTGCCTGAGCAGTTTACAATGCAGACGCAGAGACAGCTTGTAGATTTGTCGGAGAATAAAGTTATCATGAATATAGATGTGCTAAGCTTTAAGCGCTTAGCCTACAGAGTGTTTGATGAGCTTGGAATCACAAATCTCACGGTGCTTGAGGAGACAGGTAAGAATCTTGTACTCAGAAAGCTTGCGGCACAGGAGGCGGATAAGCTTGGCGTAATAGGCAGAAACTTAAACCGCATCGGATATATAAGCGAGGTAAAGTCACTGCTTTCGGAGCTTGTGCAGTACAATATATCACCTGAGGAGCTCGGAAGATATATTGCCTCAGGCAGGCTATCTGATACACTTTCAGATAAGCTCAAGGATGTGCTCGTGCTCTACGAAGCATTTGAGAAGTTTATGCAGGACAAATATATCACTGCAGAGGAAATACTTAATGTGCTTAGCAATGTGGCGGAGGAGTCTGCCATTCTTAGAAATTCAGTCATTGCATTTGATGAATTTACCGGATTTACACCTATACAGAACCAGCTCATCAAAAAGCTCTTTGTCATTTCAAAGAAAATATATGTAACGCTCACAATAGACTGTCGTGAGGATATCTTTAAGAGCAGAGGCATGCAGGAGCTTTTTGACATGCCAAAAAGGACAGTGAAATCACTCACCGAAATGGCAGCGTTTTATGGCATAGAAGTCGAGGAACCTATTATCCTTGATAAAAACTACCGGCTTGCAGAAAACGAAGAGCTAAGCTTTATGGAACAGCAGCTTTTCAGAAAACGAAGATGCTCCTTTAAAAAAGCACCAAAACACATTCATATAGACTGTCTGCGTGACCCGAAGCAGGAGCTGACAAAGATAGCCAGAAGAATTAATGAGCTTGTAAGGAACGAAAACCTGCGTTACCGCGATATTGCTATAGTCACAGGAGATGTGAATATATATGCAGGTTATGTGCGTGAAATATTTGACAAATACAATATTCCTTACTTTATCGATGCCACACAGGAGATACTTTTCCATCCGTTTATTGAGTTTATCAGGTCAATACCCGATATTGCGGCACAAAATTTCTCGGCAGATGCGGTGTTCAGATTTTTGCGGTGCGGCTTTAGTGAGCTATTGGACAGTGAAATAGATGTACTTGAAAACTACGTGCTCGCCTGTGGAGTAAGAGGTAAAAGCGCATGGGACAAAAAGTGGGTCAGGCTGCCAAAGCATAAGGCAGGCTATGACCTTGAACTTTTAAACCAAAGCAGGGAGTATATAATGGAGCTGCTAAAGCCGGTATATCAGGTGTTTCCCGATAAAAAGTCAACGGTAAAGGACTATGTGCTCGCTATATATAAGCTGATAGTTTTGCTTGATATACCTGATAAGCTTGCAAAAAAGGAGCAGGCACTGCTTGATGCAGGGGACCAGACCGCATCAAAGGAATACGGACAGATATACAAAATAGTCATGCAGCTCTTTGAAAAATATGTAGCGGTGCTTGGCGATGAATGCATGGATACAGAGGAATTTACACAGATACTGGATGCAGGACTGGATGCGGCAGATGTAGCAGTCATACCGCCGGGATACGACACTGTGACCATCGGAGATATTGAGAGAACTCGTCTTACCAACATAAAGGTCATGTTTTTTGCAGGCGTAAACGATGGGATTGTTCCAAAGGCGGCAGGAAGAGGAGGCATTATATCCCAGTATGAGAGAGAGGCACTTAAGGAGCTGGATATAGAGCTTGCGCCTGGGGCAAGGGAGCAGGCATTTATACAGAGGTTTTATCTGTATCTGAATATGACAAAGCCATCCAGGGAGCTTTATATCAGCTATACGAGGCTTGACAGTGAAAAAAAGGCTGCCCAGCCATCGTACCTCATAGGTATATTAAAGGGGATGTTTCCGGAGCTTGTCGTGACTGAGACAGAGGATGTAGAACAGCTTTTGGATATATCAAGCAGGCAGAGTGCTCTGGATTATCTGCTGTCAAATGAGGTGGATGACAGATGGTGCGAGATTGCAGCAGCGGTGATGCTCTATGACGCAGCAGTCAGTGATGCAGGGGACGGTAATGAAGTAGACGATAAAGAATTTACTCAAAAAAATTCCGTGGAGCGGCTCATCAATGCAAGGTTTGAGCATTATTCAAAGGATCCGATCAGCCGAAATGTGGCAAGAAGCATATACGGCAGACACATGGAGGCAGTATCACGCGCTTTGAGCAGTTTGCCAGGTGTGCATATGCGCATTTTTTAAATTATGGATTGAGGCTTACAGAGCGTGAGGAGAGCGGCTTTACATCCCTTGATATGGGTAATATATACCATGAAGCACTGGAAAGATACAGTAAGAAGCTTGATAGGGAGAGCACTGACTGGTTTAGCGTGACAGATGCAAAAAGGGATGAGCTTACGATGGAAGCAATAAATGAGGTGATTGATGAGTATGCAGGCTTTGGCATATTTGATACAGCGGAAAGCCAACATTCGATATCACATATGAAGGCTGTCTTTAAGCAGACAGTATGGGCACTCACAACCCAGATACGAAGAGGCAGCTTTGTGCCTGAGAGGTTTGAGTTTTCCTTTTACGAGAGCCTTGATATGGCAAATGATGTGACGGTTGATATAAAGGGACGCGTAGACAGGACTGACACATATACGGATGAGGGCCGGCTTTTTGTGAAGGTACTGGATTACAAGTCGGGAAATACAGTTTTTGACCTGGTGAAGCTGTACTATGGCACGCAGCTTCAGCTTGCAGTGTACATGGACGCTGTCATGGAACAAAAGAAAGAGGCACTAAAGCAGGTAAGTGTGGAGCCGGGCGGTATGCTGTACTATCACATCGACGATCCTGTAATTGATTTAAAGGATGTGACACCGGGCACTGAGCTGTCTGAGGAAGAAATCAATCAGATGATATTAAAGAAGCTCAAGCCTGACGGGCTTATCAACTCGGACGAAAAGGCATACAGAGGCATGGACAGGGACTTTGAGAAAAGCTCTGACGTAATCCCTGTCACCTTAAAAAAGGATCAGACACCGGCTGCAGGCTCAAAGGTGGCAAACGCCGAAGAGTTTGATGTGATAACAAGGTTTGCGCGAGAGAAGCTTCGCGAGATAGGAAGAGAAATATACGATGGAAATGTTGCCGTCAATCCTATCAAGAACAAGAAAATAGACAGCTGCGCATATTGCGCTTTTCAGGCCATATGCAGGTATGATTCAAGGATACCGGGCTTTAGCGAAAGAAGCTTTAACGGTGACAATAAGGAAGATGTACTTGATAAAATGCGTACACAGATTGCAGCGGCAGAGCATAAAGCATGCTATGGAGATAATAATATAAAGCCATAATCGGGAGATATAATATGGATGTTAAATGGACCAGTGAACAGAAAAAGGTTATAGATTTAAGAGACAGGGATATACTTGTATCGGCGGCAGCGGGCTCAGGAAAGACAGCTGTACTCGTTGAGCGTATAGTAAACAGAATATGTGTGGATAATCCGCCGGTGGATATTGACAGGATGCTTGTGGTGACGTTTACCAAGGCTGCAGCTGCTGAGATGAGGGAGCGTGTCAGCCGTGCGATAGACAGCTTGAAGGAGCAAAAGCCGGATGATGAGAACCTGCAGAGGCAGTCGACACTGGTTCACAATGCGCTCATCACTACAATCGATTCGTTTTGTCTGTTTGTGGTGCAGAATAATTTCGCACAGCTTAATCTGGATCCTGATTTCAGAATCGGTGACCAGGCAGAGCTTAAGCTTATGCTAAAGGATGCTTTGGCACAGGTATTTGAGGACAATTATGCAAGAGAAGACAACGAGGCATTTATCAACCTTATAGATACCTACAGCAAGGGGAGAAATGACTCTGCCGTCAGGCAGATGGTGGAGGATATCTACTATAAGGCGGGCAGCTCATCATGGCCGAGAAAGTGGATGAACAGTCTCCTGAGGCTCTATGATATAAAGTCAGCTAAACAGCTTGAGGACTCAGAAATCATTAAGGAGATAGTGGATTACAGCAGGGTGCTTTTGGAGGAGGCTGTTCAGGAGCTTACAATGGCGAAAGACCTGGCATCAGCTACACCCGGGCTTGAAAAGTATGCGCTTACACTTTCAGAGGATATAGCATTGTTTGATGGAATGACGGATGTGACAGGCTATGTCGGCATGCAGGAGTTCTTAAACAAAATATCCTTTGGCAGAATTGCTGTCATCAGGAAATTTGACGGAGACGAGAAGAAAAAGGAGCGCGTGAAAAGCATGCGCGATGCTGCCAAGAAGAAGGTAGACGGAATAAAGCAGAAATACTTTGGCATGTCAATTGAGCTTATGTATGAGCAGCTGGAGAGTCAAAGGCCATTTGTTAAGGAGCTGATAAGGCTCTCACTCGAGTTTTATGATGCGATGGAGGCTGTAAAGACAAGAAAAAGAGTATTTGATTTTTCTGATATAGAGCACTTTGCACTTCGTATACTGGTGGATGAACAGACAATGGAGCCCACAGAGACAGCGCGTGAGTTTTCAAAACATTTTGAGGAAATCATGATTGACGAGTATCAGGATTCAAACCAGGTGCAGGAGGATATACTTACCGCTATTTCAAGAGAGCACCAGGGAGTCGGCAACATGTTTATGGTGGGCGATGTAAAGCAGAGCATATACAGGTTTCGAATGGCGCGCCCTGAGCTGTTTATGGAAAAATACAACACATATACATCAGATGACAGTGCACACCAGAGAATAGACCTGCATAAAAATTTCAGAAGCAGGAATGAGGTGTTAGACTTTACTAACGACATATTCTACAAAATCATGGCAGCAGATTTGGGCAATGTGCAGTATGATGACGATGCGGCACTGTATCCCGGTGCAAGCTATCCGGAGGAGACGATGCGTCCTGAGCTTTTGCTTGTTGACTACAAGGATGATGAGCTGTCTGAAATTATAGAGGATGAGGATGGAGATAAGGTGCAGATAGAGGCGCTTTTGATCGCAAACCGTATCAGGAGTCTGATGGAAAACGGCATGGTGACTGATAAAAAGACAGGGCAGCTAAGAGCCGTGCAGTACAGGGATATAGTGATACTTTCGAGAAGTGTTGCAACCTGGGGCAATACAGTGGCAGCAGTATTAAAGGACTGTGATATTCCGGCGCATGTAGAGTCGAATACAGGCTACTTTTCATCGTATGAGATACAGGTGATTCTGTCCATGCTTCGCATACTCGATAATCCGCTGCAGGATATTCCGATGGCAGCAGTGCTTGCTTCGCCTATCGTGGGCATGGATGATGAGGAGCTGGCACAGATTAGGTCTGCCTTTAAGGGTGTGAGCTTTGCACAGGCTGCACTTAGCGCCATGGCAGGTGAGGATGGCTATGAGGATGAGAAGCTTAAAGCCTTCGCTTTGGTATTTGAGAGACTAAGAGGTGCTGTAGCTGATACGCCAATCCATGAGCTTTTGTACATGATGCTTGATGAGACAGGCTTTTACAGGTATGCATCGGCCATGCCGGCAGGAAAACGGCGCAGACAGAATATAGATATGCTGATTGAGATGGCCGCAGCCTATGAAAAGACCAGCTACAAGGGGCTGTTTCACTTTGTCAGGTACATAGATATACAGCAGAAATATGAGATAGACTACGGAGAGGCCGATACCGCAGGCGAGAATGACGATGTGGTGCGCATTATGACAATACACAAGAGCAAGGGTCTTGAGTTTCCTGTAGTGTTTGTTTCCGGCCTTGGCAAGAGCTTTAACACGCAGGACACAAAATCAGACCTGGTGATACATGAAAAGCTTGGGCTTGGCCTTGTGGAAAAAACAAAAAGCCCAAGGACAAAGCGACCATCACTGATAAGAAATGAGATAGTAAGCCGCATTAAAAGGGAAAATCTGGGAGAGGAGCTGCGTGTGCTGTATGTAGCGCTCACCAGGGCGAAGGAAAAGATTATCCTGACAGGTGGACTTTCAAATGCCCAAAAATCCTTTGAGAAGTATAGAGGCAATGTAAATGCGAACCAGCCAATAAACTTTGGACAAAGGGAGGGAGCAGGGTGTTACCTGGACTGGATTATACCTGCCATGCTGTCGTACCCGGATAAGTATACGGTATCCACAGTCGATGCAACAGAGTTCGCTGCACGAACTGCGATGGATATGGCGGCAAACGATATATCAAAAGCGCAGCTTATTGGGCACATAAGTGCAGCGGATGAAACAAAAGCCAAAGAACTCGCAGAGGAATTTGATTTTGAGTATGCATATGCTTCTGATATAACTAAAAAAAGCAAATATTCGGTATCTGAGCTGAAGCATGACTCTATGGTTGAAAAGTACGACAGCACAGAGAGGGAGGCAGAACGTCCTAAGTTCCTATTGGAGGAGAAGGAGACGTATGTGCCGGACTTTGCGAGGGATGATGAGGCAGGCGGTGCTTCTAATGAAAGCAAAGAGCCTGAAAATGCAGCAGGTGTGAATCAGGGAGCGCTGCGCGGAACTGCAGTGCACCGTGTCATGGAGTGTCTGGATTTCAAGAGCCTGTGTGATATAGATACAAAAGACCATGTGGCAGTCAGTGCATTTGTGAAGAAAAGCATGGATGAAATGCTAAAAAAGGGGCTTATCACAGATGACATGTACAGGCTGACCAGACCAAAGCTTATAGAGCAGTTTATATCATCAGATGTGGCAGCGCGTATGGCACAGGCGGATAAGAGAGGCGATTTGTATAAAGAGAAGCCTTTTGTGATGGACTATGAGGGAGTGTTGGTTCAGGGAATTATTGATGTATTCTGGCTGGAGAATGATAAAATAGTGCTGCTTGATTATAAGACAGACAGGGTAAATGTTGCTAAAGAGCTTATCGACAGATACAGCACACAGCTAAAACTGTATGCTGATGCACTTGGAAGGATTTTTTCTACAGATGGGAAAAGCATACAGGCGGATGAGAGGCTCATATATTCATTCCGTTTACAGCAGACAATTGTTATCTGTCGTGAATATAAAAAATAGTGGCATGTCACAGCAATCTATTATATAATGTCTAACAGGCGGTACAAAAATATACAATATATTAATACCTCAGACATAATTGCTGTATGAACAGCTGTATATAAAGCCAAAGAAAAGAGATAATTTACATGGAGGAATACAATATGTACGAGTACGATGACGAGGTTTTAGACACATTTTTAAAGAAGCAGACACAGCTTTTTAGTGAGGAGGTCGCAGATACTCCGGAGGCTGCAGAGGAATTTTTAGAGGACTGCATGGCTGTGGTATGTAAGAATATAAAAGAAGTAAGAGATTACTTTGATGAGGCAGGCTCAGATATTTCGGGCATGTCAGATGATGAGCTTATGGACCAGAGTGAGGTCTTTGCCATTGCGGACGGCAGATTCCTTGTTGTGGAAGGATAGCAGGTATGAAGTATTTTAAGAAAACGATGTGTATGCTGCTTGTATCAGCGACACTTCTCACCGGCTGCAGTATTGGCGGCAAGGAAATAGTGCTTGATATAAATACCACGAACAGCCATACAGTTTTTCCGTGGACAATATGAAGTGCGATAAGACGGAGGCACTCATATATTTAGCCAATTACAAAAATCTGTATGGCACTATGTATGATGTAAACCTGCTTGAGACAGATGATGCGTCGAACGTGGAAAAATATATCAGGGATGTCACTGTTGATGAGCTGACGCGCATATACTGCATGGTTTCAATTGCAAAGCAGAAGAAGATTACACTTACAGACAAGGAGAAGAGTAGTGTGTCAAAGGCTGCAAAGGAATACCATGACTCATTAAACGAAGCTGAAAAGAAATTCACAAAGGCTGATTTATCAGATATTGAGAGCGCATACGAGCATTATGCGATTGCGCAAAAGCTGTACAATTCTCTATCGAAGGGCGTTGATACAGAGGTGAGTGATGAGGATGCAAGAGTTATCCATATACAGAAAATCTTTGTAAAGAGCAAGGAGAGCGCAGACGCTGTGAGCCAGAAGCTTTTGTCAAAGGAAGATTTTGCAGCAGTTGCATCAGGCAGCAGTGAGGACAGCCAGACAGAGCTGTATGCTGCAAAGGGCACTCTGCCACAGGAGGTTTGAGGCTGTAGCATTTGAGCTTTGGCGATGGAGAGACATCTGATATGATAAGCACAGATGACGGCTACTATTTCATCAAGTTGTATATCCAA
>ENA-OQMZ01000241-OQMZ01000241.1-human-gut-metagenome-genome-assembly--contig:-NODE-241-length-23921-cov-2.315037_pt1 | contig 23921 bp, 30 predicted proteins | sample MGYA00242621_ERZ504862 | MGnify/ENA primary metagenome ERZ504862 (study PRJEB26092, sample SAMD00036393) | human gut metagenome | host: Homo sapiens | study: EMG produced TPA metagenomics assembly of...
CTATTATAACACAATTTTCATAAAAGCAAATATTTAATTTATTTTTGTAATCAAATACGTAATAATTTAAATATTTATTGAACTGGAAAGCGTTTTTTTGTTTTCCGGAGCATGAAAAAACTGCCTCTCACAGATTTATCTGTAAAACGGCAGTTTTTATTCTATGCTGTTTCAATCCAAAGATCATCAGCTACGAGAATACTTCTCTGATGTAATCCCCCCCTGAAGCTGCTTCTCTTACTCCGCAGCCTCCATAAGAACCTCATTCTCAGCTTCCTCAGCCATTACTTCCTGATACTTGTCCAGGATGATCGTCTGGATCTGCTCTCTTGTTGCTGAATTGATCGGATGTGCGATGTCACGATATTCACCGTCGCTTGCCTTACGGCTTGGCATTGCATGAACAGCCCCTTCTCGCCTTCGATCACCTTGATGTCATGTACCACAAACTCATCATCTATTGTGACAGACACAACGGCCTTCATTTTCCCTTCTTTTGCTACCTTCCTCACACGTACATCTGTAATATTCATTGCTACTTGCCCCTTTCATTTCGCTAACCGTATCTGCGGAAAACTGATCTTCCGCATTTATAATACGTAGCGTTCGTTTTTCTCTACGACGATCTTCACTTCTCCTTCTTCGCCGCAGTAATATGAATTCGCCCGGATGGTATCCCGGCTCTCAACAATGCAATTCTCAATATGCGTATTATCTCCAAGATATACGTCATTAAGGATCACAGAGTTTTTGATCACACAGTTATTTCCTACAAATACATCACGGAACAGAACAGAATTCTCCACAGTTCCGTTGATGATACATCCGCTGGACACCAGACTGTTCTTCACAGTTGCACCCGGATTGTACTTAGCAGGAGGTACATCTGCGATCTTGGTTTTGATCGCCGGCTCCTGTTTGAAGAAATAGTTCCGGATCTCCGGTTTCAGGAAATCCATATTTGTCTGATAATAAGCCTCTGCAGTAGAGATATTATTCCAGTAGTTATCGATCTTATATCCGTAAATCCTCTTCAGATTTTTGTAACGGATAAGAATATCATTTACAAAATCATGCCTTCCTTCCTGGGCAGCACGCTCGATCAGTTCGATCAGCTGCCTTCTTCGGATGACATAGATACCAGTAGATACCGTATTATAGGAGGAAACGATCGGTTTCTCCTCAAATTCCTCGATCCGACAGTCCTCATTCATGCGAAGAACACCAAATCTCTCAACCTGGCTCTGATCCTTGCATGTAGTACATACAACGGTAACATCTGCCCGCTTTGCGATATGATACTCCAGGACTTATTGTAATCCAGCTTGTAGATTCCATCGCCGGAAGCGATCACCGCATAGGGTTCATGACTGTTCTTTAAAAAGCTCAGGTTCTGATAGATCGCATCTGCAGTACCTGATACCATAAGCTGTTATCTCTGGTAATGGTTGGAGTAAAGACATAAAGTCCTCCCTGTTTTCTTCCGAAATCCCACCATTTGGATGAACTTAAATGCTCATTAAGGGAACGGGCATTATACTGTGTCAGCACAGCAACCTTCTGGATATGTGAATTTGCCATGTTGCTGAGGGCAAAGTCGATCGCGCGGTAACTTCCTGCAATAGGCATTGCCGCGATTGCTCTTTTGTTTGATAATTCTCTCATGCGGTTATTATTACCGCCTGCCAAAATAATACCTATCGCTCTCATTCTTTCCCACCGTCCTTTGCTGCAATTACCTGGCCGGCTGCCAGTTCTCCGTCAGGGTAGTCTTCTTTTGTTGTAACACCGGCGATAGCGGTATTCTTACCGATTTTGACACTGTCCGGAATCACGCTGTTTTCGCCGATAGCCACAAGTCCAAAGGAATATACAGCCGGTTTCAGAACATTCGGTGCCTCCTCGCCGCATCCGATCACAACATTATTTCCGATGACAACATCTTCTGCCACGATGGCTTTATCCATAACAACGTTCTCACCAACTGCTGTATTCTTCATGATAATAGAATCACGGATCACACTGCCCTTGCCGATGATAACATTCGGACCGATCACTGAATTATGTACTTCACCATAGATTTCTGTTCCCTCACCGATGATACACTTGTCCACAACTGCATCTGCGGAAATATACTGTGGCGGGATCACATCTCCCTTGGTGTAGATCCTCCAGAATTCCTCATAAAGATTAAACTCCGGAATGATATCGATCAGCTCCATATTTGCTTCCCAGTAAGAACCAAGAGTTCCTACATCTTTCCAGTAGCCGTTGTACTCATAAGCAAAAAGGCGCTGCCCCTTCTCTTTACAGTACGGAAGGATATGTTTACCGAAGTCACAGCCATTCTGATCCTTCAGGGCGATCAGTGCTTCCTTCAGAACCGGCCATGAGAAAATATAGATACCCATGGATGCAAGATTGCTGCTTGGATGCTCCGGCTTCTCCTCAAACTCAGTAATACGGCTGCTCTCATCAGTAACCATAATACCAAAACGGCTGGCTTCCTCAATGGGAACCGGCATACACGCGATCGTAATATCTGCCTTGTTCGCCTTGTGGAAATCCAGCATCACTTCGTAATCCATCTTATAGATATGGTCACCGGAAAGGATCAGTACATAATCCGGGTTATACTGCTCCATATAAGCCAGATTCTGATAGATCGCATTGGCAGTTCCTGTGTACCATTCACTGCTTGTGCTCTTCTCATACGGAGGAAGGACTGTGACACCACCTTCATTGCGGTCAAGATCCCACGGAATACCGATACCGATATGTGTATTCAGGCGGAGAGCTGGTACTGTGTCAGCACACCCACCGTGTCAATTCCCGAGTTAATACAATTGCTCAGTGGAAAATCGATGATACGATATTTACCACCAAAAGCGACTGCCGGCTTTGCAACCTTTTCTGTCAAAACTCCTAACCTGCTGCCTTGCCCACCGGCCAAGAGCATGGCAATCATCTCTTTCTTAATCATGCGATCACCTCTTGTATGTTATGATTATTCCATTATAGCATACTTCACTGTATTAGTGAACATTTTTTACAATTATTTTAGCTGTATTTTACTTTTTTTATCGCTATTGTATATTATAAATTGGTAAGACTCATCATTTTTTTCATTCCTCTGGTAATTTTCAACATTTTTCGATGTTATTTTCTGGTTACTTTTATATTCCGGAAAAAACCGCTTTTTTAGCCAAAAGAACCACTTTTCAATTGTTTCTGTTGGCGTTATAATAAAACAGACAAAAGAGCTACGAAAATAACATATATATAAGGAGATTATTATGTATCAGATAGACTTTCATAAACCGCTCCATATTCATTTCATCGGGATCGGAGGCATCAGCATGAGCGGCCTTGCCGAGATCCTTCTGGAAGAAAATTTCCGGATTTCCGGTTCCGATGCCAAATCCAGCCCGCTGACCCGCACACTGGAAGAACGTGGCGCTGTGATCTATTACGGACAGCGCGCTTCCAACATCAAGGATGATGTAGATGTGGTTGTCTATACAGCAGCGATCCACCCGGACAACCCGGAATTTGCCTGTGCGAAAGAAAAAGGGCTTCCAATGCTCACCCGCGCAGAGCTTCTGGGACAGATCATGCGGAACTACGATACACCGATCGCAATTTCCGGAACCCACGGAAAAACCACTACTACTTCCATGGTTTCCCATATCCTTCTTGAGGGTGACTGTGATCCTACCATCAGTGTTGGCGGAATCCTTCCTGCTATCCACGGAAACATCCGCGTTGGAAATTCTGAGACCTTTATCACAGAGGCATGCGAATACACCAACAGCTTTTTAAGCTTCTTCCCTAAGATCAGTGTGATCCTGAACATGGATGCCGATCATCTGGATTTCTTCAAGGACATCGATGACATCCGCCATTCCTTCCGGAAATTTGCAGAGCTTCTCCCTGCTGACGGTACTCTGATCATCAACGCCGACACACCGGAGTATGAGACGATCACCCGGGAGCTTCCATGCAATGTTCTTACCTATGGTCTGGAGCACGATGCCGATTACACCGCAGCAGACATTACCTGGGATAAATACGGACATCCTTCCTTCTCCGTTCTCTTCCGGGGCAAAAAGATCGGCAGCTATTATCTGCGTGTACCGGGTATCCACAACGTATCCAATGCACTGGCCGCCATTGCCGTAGGACGCCTTCTGGACCTTCCGGATGATGTGATCGTCAAAGGTCTCGGAAGCTTTACCGGTACAGACCGGCGTTTCCAGTATAAAGGTGAGATCGGCGGTATCACCATCATTGATGATTACGCTCATCATCCAACCGAGATCGAGGCAACCCTTCATGCTGCAAAGAATTATCCGCATCAGAAGGTATGGTGTGTATTCCAGCCTCATACCTACACACGTACCAAAGCTCTTCTTCCGGAATTTGCAAAAGCGCTGACTCTGGCCGATCATGTTGTACTGGCTGATATTTATGCCGCACGTGAAACAGACAATCTTGGTATTTCTTCCCAGGATCTCCAGAAACAGATCCAGGAACTTGGAACCCCCTGCGAATATTTCCCGACTTTTGATGAGATTGAGAGCTTCCTCTTAAAAAGTTGTGCACATGGTGATTTGTTGATAACTATGGGCGCCGGAGACGTTGTAAATATTGGAGAACACCTTCTCGGAAAATAATTATCCACATTATCCACATGCTTATGCACATTTCAGACGTGCCTGGCATGTGGATTTTTTTGTGTATAACCTACTTGACATAATTCAACAGCCAAATTCAACAAATACCGCATTTTTCTTACAAAATTAAGGTTTTTGTTAGTTGCTGATAATGTTATCCTCGAAGTTTTCCACACTATCCACATTTTCCACATGGAAATTGGTGCACAACTTCTGTGAAAATAGACTATTCTCAAGTAAAAGCGGTTGTGCTATAATCCTTTTTAGCATGGCGGACTTTGGGATATCACCTGAAATATCTGCTGTATTTTAGAAAGGGAGCTGCTGATCATGAGCCTGATTTCACTTCAGAATTCCTCTGAACTGGAGGTAACGATTCTTTCCAATCGCTTTATTGACAATTTCATGCCTCGTGCCAACGGGGAGTTCGTAAAGGTATATATCTACCTTCTCCGGATGGTATCTGCCGCTCCTTCTTCTTTCAGCCTGGAGCATATGGCAGACAGCCTTTTCTGCACGGAAAGAGATATTTCCCGTGCGCTGAAATACTGGGAAGGTGAGAAACTAATCGCATTAACCTATACTGCAGATCAGAAGCTTTCCGGGATCACTTTGCTGGAACCCTTTGCGGATACCGGTCATAGAGAGAGCAGCGCTTCTGTGGATACTTTCACCGGTTCCGGCAATTCTGCTTCCGTTTCCGGGAACACGGATCCGGGAGTCCCAAGCTCCGCTGATTACATTCTCAGTCTCACTCCTGACCGGATCAGAGAACTTAAGCAAAACGAAGAGATCAGTCAGCTTCTCTATATCACAGAGCAGTATCTGACCAAAACACTGACGCCTACAGAAATGCAGAAGATCCTTTTTTTCTATGATGAACTCCATATGTCTGCGGATCTCATCGAATATCTGGTGGAATACTGTGTTTCCAGAGGCCGCAAGAGTATGCGTTATATTGAAACTGTTGCACTCGCCTGGGCAAAAGACGGCATCACCACCGTCGAGATGGCCCGGGATGCCAGCTCCCGTTTTTCCAAGGATTATTACACGATCCTGAAGGCTATGGGGATCAGCGGCCGCAATCCTGTTGATAACGAGATCACTTACATTGATACCTGGCGCAAGACCTACGGTTTTGATCTGGAGCTGATCCAGGAAGCTTGTAGCCGTACTGTCCTTTCCACCGGACAGCCCAGTTTCCAATATGCAGATAAGATCCTCTCCGGCTGGAAAAAGAAAAACGTACATACGCTGGAGGATATCCGGCTTCTGGATGCCGCACACAAAAAACGCCAGCTTGAGAAATCCGTTTCCAGGAAGAAGCAGCCCCAGACTCAGCCTCAGAATAGCAACCGCTTCAATAATTTCCACCAGCGTGATTATGATTTTGCGGAATATGAGAAACGTCTTTTAAATAATCAGTAACAGAACCTGGAAGGAGCGCTTTATGCCTTTACAGAATTTTCAATATGATACTATAATGAGAGAATACAGCCGCCGGCAGGCACAGAACCACCGTATTCTGGAGGAGCACACAGCCGAAGCCTACGGAAAGATCCCCCGTCTGAAAGAGATCGATGACGAGGTGGCAACTTTAAGTGCTGACAAAGTCCGTCGCCTTTTAAACGGCGAAGAAAAGGGGACTTCGGATCTGAAGGCAGCCATCCAGGAGCTTTCCGATGAACGGATCACCCTTCTTGTTGCAAACGGCTTTCCCGGAGACTATCTTGAGATGCCTTACACCTGCCTGACTGTCAGGATACCGGCTATATCGGCAGCCGAAAATGCACCTGTTTTAAAAAAGCTGAGATCGAACTGCTTTATGCACAGTCCAATCTGAATGAAATTCTCGAAAAAGAGAATTTTGACAGCTTTTCATTTGACTATTATTCTGCTACAATAAAAAACGAAGCCACGGGACTGTCTGCCCTGGAAACAGCCAGACGGGCCTATGACACTGCACAGCGCTTTGTGCAGAACTTCGACCATAAATTTGAAAACCTGTTTTTATATGGTGATACCGGTGTGGGAAAAACCTTTCTTTCACACTGCATCGCCCGAGAGCTTCTCAGATCCACCACTGTGTCCTGTACTTTTCCGCCTACGATCTTTTTGATATGATGGCTGCGAATTCTTTTTCCCGAAAAGATACCGGCACAGACGAGGAACTGATCTATGACTGTGATCTTCTGATCATTGATGACCTGGGAACGGAGCTTACCAACAGTTTCGTATCTTCACAGCTTTTTCTCTGTCTCAATGAGCGGATCATGCGCAGGAAATCCACGATCATTTCCACGAATCTGACGCTCAAAAATTTCTCGGATACCTATTCCGAGAGAACATTTTCCCGAATTGCCAGCAACTATCAGATGATATCGTTGATCGGGAAGGACATCCGTATACAGAAAATATTTTTAGGAGGAAATTAAAATGGCACAGGTAAATACAAAAGATTTTTCCACACTCCCGGTAGGAAGACTTGGACTGATTCCCCTTCAGAGCTGCAGCTCATTAGGCGCGAAGGTGAATGACTGGCTGGTCAAATGGCGTGCCGAAAGACAGTATCCTGGAATGGACTCCTTTGCATTCGAGGGATACAAGCGCGATTCTTACATTATTGACGCCAAGACTCCACGTTTCGGCTCCGGTGAGGGTAAATGCACCATCAACGAATCTGTCCGCGGTGATGATATCTACGTAATGGTAGATGTGACAAATTACAGCTTATCCTATCCGATCGACCTTACACGAATCTTATGTCCCCGGATGATCATTTCCAGGATATGAAGCGTGTTATCGCCGCTGTAGGCGGAAAAGCCCGCAGAGTCAACGTGATCATGCCATATCTCTATGAGAGTCGCCAGGACAAACGTGTCGGAAGAGAGTCTCTTGACTGTGCCAATGCACTTCATGAGCTGATCGATATGGGTGTTGAGAATATCATCACCTTTGATGCACATGATTCCCGTGTACAGAATGCGACTCCTCTTCATGGTTTTGAGACTGTACAGCCATCCTACCAGTTCATCAAGGCTCTTCTTAATAATGAAAAGGGACTTCATATCGACAAGGATCATTTCATGACGATCAGCCCGGACGAAGGAAGCATGAACCGTGCGATCTATCTCGCCAATGTCCTCGGTGTTGATATGGGTATGTACTATAAACGTCTGGATTACTCAAGATATGTAAACGGCCGTCACCCGATCGCAGCATACGAATTCCTCGGACCAAAGATCGAGGGCAAGGATATGATCCTGATCGATGATATGATCTCCTCCGGTGATACGATCATTAAGATCGCGTCTCTCCTGAAAGAGAAAGGAGCAGGCAGAGTTTACATCTGCTCTACCTTCGGATTCTTTACCGATGGTCTTGATAAATTTGACGATGCTTACAAGAAGGGCTACTTCGACAAGCTCCTTACTACTAACCTGGTTTATCAGTCACCGGAGCTTCTTGAGAAGCCATACTACATCAGCTGCGATATGAGCAAATATATTGCTCTGATCATTGATACGCTGAACCATGATACCTCTGTCAGCCACCTTCTGAATCCGGTAGACAGAATCAAACGCTGCGTAACAAATTACATGAGCCAGCATGAGAAATAAATAAATCATAACGCACGCAAAGCGCTGCACCTTCTGAGAACGATATAACAGTTTCTCAGAAAGCGCAGCCGCTTTATATTTCTGTAACAGACGGATATCCATGATCCGCATCTGCTGTCTGCTTTGCTTTTGATCTTTATGCTGAAATCTTCCTGCAAAAGCTCACATAGGAAGCTTCTGATAGGGAATCCTCTCTTTATCCAGGATCTCCATTTCTCTTTTATGGCAGGTACTTATGATCACCTGTCTGTTTTCTTTATGCAGCCACCTGAGAGCCGCTGCAAGACGTTCTTCATCATACATGCCAAATACATCATCCAGGATCACAGGGAACGGTTCCTCTTTGCAGAAAAGCTCTCCTGCTGCCATACGAAGGGCAAAATAAATCTGCTCCAGTGTCCCGCGACTCAGTCTCTCAATGGATACGATACGCTCCCCTGTGTTCACAGATATATGCAGTGCCTCATCCATCAGAACCTCCTGGTATCTGCCACCGGTGATCTCACTTAATATCTCAGATGTACGTTTTTTCAGACGGACCCCTACCTGATCCGTAATGTTTCCGGAAAGTGCCTCAATCGTCTCCATAGCCATATTCAACGCCTGGATCTCCGTTTCCTCCGGAGTGATCACTTCTGTGTTTTCTTCACATTCCGTCAACTCTGCTGCAGGTTCTCCAGCGCTGTATGCTTCTCTTCGTAGTCACTGTCCAGACTGTTCCGGTTCCAGGTCAGCTCCTCATGTCTGGAATGCCAGCGCTCTCTCTGACGTTCTCTCTTATTCAGCTCCCTGCTGAGCCGTATGCGAAAAAACAATGCCGCTACAGAAATCGCCGCAGTTGCCACGCCTGCCAGAACACTGAAAATGACCTGCCCGGAAAAAGCCGCCAGGCAGCCGGTACCGGCAATCCCACCAAGCAGCACAACTGCCAGAACTGCATCTGTCAGCTCCCGTCTTCTTTTTACACGATCGATCCGAAGCTCAAGAAGATCCTCTGTACTCCGTTCTCTGGTCCCTATGTTCATCCCGTCCTGCTGCTGCATGATCCGATCACGCTTCTCATCCAATTCACGGATCTCTCTGCGGATATATTCCATGTTTGCGGAAATCTTTTCTTTTTCCTTTTCCAGCTCCTTTTTTCGCCGGGCCGCTTCTGTCAGATATCCTTTTCTGGACATTTTCAGCATCTGCATGGCTCGTCCCATGTCAATGGAACTGTCACCGGTTCCCTGATAGCTGGCCATGTAATTCTGCAGTTCACGTACGAGATCTTTTCCTGTAACGCTTTTCAGCTGTGCCACAGACACCGTATTATCATAAACTGCCTCACTTACATTTCCCAGAATAGTCCCAAGAGCTCCCTGTTCCGCATCCACAAGACTGCCATCATCTTCACAGAGAAGCTCTCCCAACTTCTTTTCTTTATAAAAATTCCTGGTAAGACGATACTTCTTCCCCTTACTTGTAAACCACATGATCCCACCATATTCTGCCGGATTTTCCCATGGTTCATATTTTGTATATGTATCGTTCAGAGCAGCCTTTCCCCGCAGTCTGCGAACGCCGTAAAACATGGAGCGGATAAATGTATGTGTGGTAGTTTTTCCACTCTCATTTTCACCGTAAAGTACGTTGATCCCAGGCGAAAGCTCCATATCCTTGGCCCGGATCTTCCCGAAATTTTTTATTTTTAAACGTCTGATAACCATCTTATGCTATCCTCCTGTGCTGCCCCTTTATCGCCGGCTGCCTGTCTCAAGCAATGCCTGAAGCCCATAATACAGCGCCTTTTTTTCCACGGTATCCATACCCTTTTTGGCCAGAAAATAGCGATATAATCACCGATCAGAGTACCGCTGTAGCGTTTGTAGAGCTCACCAAGATCATACGCCGGCCAGGATTCATCCACAACATCGGTAACATTTCCGAGACTTTTCAGTTTCTCAGGGATCAGAAGAAGATCCGGCGAACGCATTCCCTGAAGAACGATCCTGTAGATATTCCTTCCTCCTCTGCGGAAAATCTGGGATTTTACCGCTTCTTCCAGAGATATCTGTGTAGTTTCCTCGTGAAGTGTCATTACCAGCTGCTGATAGGAACGACAGGCAAAGGGAACGAACTCTGTACGGATCCTTCCGTTGATCAGTCGTCCCTCCATATATCCATGTTCCCCTGTATCATTCCTGTCAATGGGCTCCAGAGCCCCGGAAAAGGCCGCCTGGTCACGGATCAGGATCTGCGGCTTGTGGATATGCCCTAACGCCACATAATCGAAGCCTGATGCCGCCAGAGCTGCTGCACTGAGAGGAATATGCTTCTCATCGCCGCCATGGGCCAGCAGAATATGGATTCCTTCTTTCTGGACAGGGACAGCCTGATCATAAAGTCCGTCTTTTATTTCCCGGTCATAGTAACTCAGTCCATATACATAGACATCAAGCCTGGGATCTTTAACGCAGGTCAGTTCCCTGCTCCTGAAAAATATAACATTGGAATTCCACTCAAACGTATTATAAAAAGAATCTCTGCTTATAAAATCATGATTTCCTGCCATCAGATACACTCTGGTATCCGGGATGGTGGAAAACAGATAATTTACTTCCTTAAGCTCTCTCATAAGAGGCTGGCGGTGGAACAGATCTCCGGATATAAATAGCAAATCCACCGGATCTTCGCGGATGCCCGCAATAACCCGGCGGAAAGTGCTCCAGATTTCTTCCTCCCGCTCTTTGCTCCACGGGCAGCCCCTGTCGGGAACTGCGCCAGATGCACGTCTGCAAGATGAATAAATCTCAATAATGTTCTCCCTTGTGTGTCAGTCACACATATCAATACCTGTTGCAAATTTCTCCCTGCTGTTCTCTGATCTCAGGAGCACAGAACGTCCTGCTGTGCAAAAGTGTTCTGATCAAAGATCGCAGTTCTTTACAGTTCTCGGGAATGGGATCACGTCACGGATGTTGCCCATACCTGTAAGGTACATGACACATCTCTCAAATCCAAGACCAAAGCCGGAATGACGTGTGGAACCATATTTACGAAGATCCAGATAGAAATCGTAATCCTCCGGTTTCAGACCCAGCTCATCCATACGTGTTTTCAGCTTGTCGTAGTCATCCTCTCTCTGGCTTCCTCCAATGATCTCTCCGATTCCCGGCACCAGACAGTCCATAGCCGCAACTGTCTTTCCATCCTCGTTGAGTTTCATGTAGAATGCCTTGATCTCCTTCGGATAATCTGTAACAAATACCGGTCTCTTGTAGACCTGCTCTGTCAGATAGCGCTCATGCTCTGTCTGAAGATCACATCCCCAGAATACCTTGTAATCAAATTTGTCATTGTTCTTCTCAAGGATCTCAACAGCCTCTGTATAGGTCACATGCGCAAATTCAGAATTAAGCACATGGTTCAGTCTGTCAAGAAGCCCCTTGTCAATGAAGGAATTGAAGAAGTTCATTTCCTCCGGTGCATTCTCAAAGACATAACGGATCACGTATTTCAGCATAGCCTCTGCAAGCTCCATAGCATCCTGAAGGTCTGCAAACGCACACTCAGGCTCGATCATCCAGAACTCAGCTGCATGGCGGGTAGTGTTGGAATTCTCAGCACGGAAGGTCGGTCCGAATGTGTAGATATTGCGGAATGCCTGTGCATAAGTCTCTCCGTTCAGCTGTCCGCTTACGGTAAGATTTGTCTCCTTTCCGAAGAAATCCTGTGAATAATCAACACTTCCATCCTCTGTCAGCGGAATATTCTTCGGATCCAGTGTTGTTACCTGGAACATCTCTCCTGCACCTTCACAGTCACTTCCTGTGATCAGCGGTGTATGCACATAGACAAAGCCTCTCTCCTGGAAAAATTTATGGATCGCATATGCACAGAGAGAACGTACACGAAATACAGCCTGAAAAGTATTTGTTCTCGGTCTTAAATGTGTCATGGTCCTTAAGTATTCAAGACTGTGTCTCTTCTTCTGAAGTGGATAATCCGGTGCGGAAGCTCCCTCTACAGATATCTCTGTTGCCTGGATCTCAAATGGCTGCTTCGCCTGAGGGGTAGCTACCAGCGTTCCCTTAACAATGATGGCCGCTCCAACGTTCAGCTTGGAAACCTCTGCGAAATTCTCCATGTTATCGTGATATACGATCTGAAGAGTTTCAAAAAAGCTTCCATCATGAAGTACGATGAATCCAAACGCCTTGGAATCACGAACACTTCGTACCCATCCACCTACGGTGATCTCTTTGTCGAGATACTGTTCACGGTTTCTGTAAATCTCTTTCACTGTTGTCAGTTTCATAATCTATACCTCATTCCTCATATTCAGGATCACACGTCCCTGCGGACCTCCAAACGTCCGTATCGAATTAAGTATAGACTATTCTCATGGTTCGTGCAAGGAGTAATTGCCCTGTCGGACAGAAAAATAGCAGGCCGCCGGACAGAAAAATCCCGCCTGGCGGAATGTCTCCGGCAGACGGGGATTTTTCTGTCTGTTATACCATTAATAATAAGATGCGTTGATACTTCCTGTGTTGAGATAAGTAATGCAGTAATAGTAGATCCTCTTGAATGTCTTTGTTGTGTAGTGAAGTCCATCATCACTGTCAGCGTCTGTGCCATTGTAGGAAGCATTGGTCCCGTAGCCTTTTTTCATAAGTACGCTGTACATATCGATGTACTTGTAATCCAGAGAAAGACCGGAACGGATCTTGCTGTTGAATTCTCTTACCTGTGCTTCTGTACGGGCGCCTCTTCCTGCTTTTGTGATCATGGTACTGTTGATCGGGTTTACGGACATATAAAAGAGTTTACAGTTCTTACTTTTCAGTGTGGATGCAATATTGGTCATATAGCTGACATAATTGCCTGCATTTCCCAGGTCATTGACACCCAGATTAAAGATAACGGCGATCGGTTTGGAACCTTCTGTTTTGTCGATCTCTTCTATAAGCTGTGCATATCCTGTATCTCTGAACCAGCTCAAGCCCTTTCCTGGGTTTGCAACAAAAGAAACCCCATTTGTTACAGAACTGCTCATCTGTTTTTTCAGTGTCGCCTGTATTCCTGCAGTACGGGAATCCCCCACAAAAATAACCTTACTGTACATCATACCGATCGCGGATGAGCCATCTCATCGGAACTGATGTCCTTCTCCAGTGCACGGTTAAATACCGTCGCATACAGATTGGTGTTTTTGCTGATCCGCAGAAGTTCACCGGCTTCATAATCCGGATCTGTGGAAGAACCGGTCCGTCTGGTCTTAGACCAACCCATAAACGTATAACCTGTCGCATTGGATACAGATGGGAGCTTAAGGTAACCGCCCTTTCCAAGTGTTACTGTCTTCCATACGGTTCCGTTTGCCTTGCGGAGATTTACTTTTACTGACTGCATCTGTACGGAATAGTATCTGATATTACCGGAGATTTTAATCTTCGTTCCTACTTTTTTGCAGTAGATGCCTTGCCGTTCTTTGCTGTTGACCAGCCAAGATTTACATATCCCGATCTGGATGGAACTGCAGGCAATGTGTAATATGTACCCTCTTCTACTTTTTTCTGCAGCTTCTTATATGCGGAATTGGTGCTTCCATTTCCAAGATAGAAGTTTACGGTATAGTATCTGCTCTTTCTGCGGACCGCATACAGAGTCATATCTTTTCTGACCTTTACGCGGGCACCTGCTTTATATACCACCTTACTGCTCCCCTTCCGTGTGGTCCATCCGAGATTCTGATATCCCACAGCCTTGGGTACTGCCGGAAGCCGGATCGTAGTATTTAATGTCACATTCTGTGTCAGTGCGGTATACGTCTTACTTTTGCTGGTACCTGAATTATTATTGAACTTAACGGTATAAACAAGCTTCGCCGCCGACACCTTATGCGATGCAGCCGGCACAAAGATCAGTGCAGCTGCCACAAGTGCCAGCAAAAGCCATTTTATCCGAAAGGCCTTTCCGGTTTTTTCTCTGTTTTTCATATAAATAAACTCCTCCTGAAATACATATCCATCCCCGGGTGCTCCGTACTTTTTTTACAGAGTATTGATAAATCTCATAAATGCATCCCTGCCCTCTGGTGTGCATTTATAAACACCGGCATCCTCCAGTACATGAACAAATACATTGCCCACTTCCCTGCGAAGGACTTCCTGGATATTATCTTTATCAAGTTTCTCATATTTTGGCAGAAATTCTGCAACCCATGCAGCATGTTTCTCGATTTTCTCATTGGAAGCGATGTCCCTGCCGCTTAAAATGTATTCTTCAAGAAGCTCCAGCTCTTCTTTCAGACGTGCCGGAAGAACAGCGAGTCCCATAACTTCGATAAGACCGATATTCTCTTTCTTGATATGATGATAGCATGCATGCGGATGATAAACCCCCAGCGGATGCTCCTCTGTTGTGATATTGTTACGTAATGTCAGATCTAGTTCAAAGGTATCTCCCACTTTACGTGCGATCGGTGTGATGGTGTTGTGCGGCTCTCCGTCTGTTTCTGCAAAGATAAATGCAGCCTCATCCGTATATCCTCTCCAGCCTGCCAGTACATGTGTTGCCAGATCGATCAGTCTCGTCTCGTCTTTGCTGCGGATACGCAGTACGGAAAGAGCCATTTTACAATGCCGGCTTCCACATCTTCGTATCCCGGGATCGTCACATGCTTTTCAATCTCTGCCTTCGCCATGGCAAAGGTATAATGCCCGCCCTGGAAATGATCGTGGCTGAGGATAGAACCTCCTACGATTGGAAGATCCGCATTGGAGCCAAGGAAATAATGTGGGAACAGCTTTACAAAATCAAACAGCTTGATAAATGTATTTCTCTCGATCTTCATCGGAGTATGCTGACTGTTAAATACGATACAATGTTCATTGTAGTAAACATATGGAGAGTACTGGAAGCCCCATGGACTGTCATTGATGGTGATCGGGATGATCCTGTGGTTCTCCCTTGCCGGATGATTGACTCTTCCTGCATAGCCTTCATTTTCCGGACAAAGCAGACATTTTGGATAGCTACTGGACTTTACCAGCTTGGCAGCTGCGATAGCCTTTGGATCTTTTTCCGGCTTGGACAGGTTGATCGTGATATCGATCTTGCCATATTCGCTGTCTACTGTCCATTTCTGATCTTTTTTTACGCGATAACGTCTGATATAGTTACTGTCCTGACTCAGCTTATAAAAATAATCTGTGGCTTTTTCCGGATCTTCTTTATAAGCAGCCCAGAATTCTCTCTGTACCTGAGCAGGACGCGGCATCAGACAGTTCATCAGTTTTGTATCAAAGAGATCTCTGTACACAATACTGTCCTCAATGATGCCCCTCTTTACAGCCTCATCAAGAAGTTCGTTCAAAGTCTCCTCAAGATTGATTTTAGCATACTCTGTCTCCGGTTCTGTATATTCGCTTTCCCCAAAGGCATCCAGAAGAAGATTGGTTGCATAAATTCTTTCGCATTCCGGAGTAATACCACTCTCCACCCCATACTGTACCAGTTTTTTAATACTTTCACTTAACATTGCTTTTTCCCCTTTCCTGTCGCGCTTTTCCCGGAAAACAGGAACTTTTTTCCTGTTTTCGATTTATGCCAAACGGGAACTCCCGTCTTGCCATCCTGCTGTAACCCCATGGCCTTCATCCGGCCTGCTCTGTAAGCATCACTCTATGACGTTTTCTATATAGGTGAGAAATACATTTCCGGCACTCTCAAACAGCGCTGTACTGTCATTCATTCCATACGGCTGATCTGTCCTGTTGCCGGATCATAAAGATAGGTATTATATTCATCATAGCCTACGATCACCACACTGGAATTTTCTCCTGTCTTGGCGATCACCGGTCTCTGGGCACTGACCTCATAAAGAACATTGTCAAGAGTGCAGCCGGTCAGATCGATCACCGTTCCCATATCACCAAGGCTATCCTGAAGTTCTTTTTTCTTCCAGTTGGCTGTACGTATACTTTCCGGTACATCCTCTATATTCATCTGGAGCTTTGTTTTTTTGTTTCCACGTTCCCAGACATACTGCTGCGCACGGTTAAGTACCACTCCAGTCTGCGCATCCGCGCGTTTCACAGCTGCAGCCGGATCGGTATAGATACGGTCAAGAGAACCATATGCATAAACATAATAAAGTTCTCCCTGTGGAACGGTAGTATCCAATGTTACCGATGAGTCTTCAGTACTCTCGATCTTGGAACAAACAAGCAGCGGACTGTCTGTCTCCGGTTTCTGAGTCATGGTCAGGCGGATCAGCGTTCCTGCACGGTTTGTAGTGATCAATGCTACATCTATCTGGCTTCCGGATGCTTTTTTGTTATTCATGATATTGTCCTTTTTCTGGACTGTATAAGCATTCCCGGATTTTGCAGAAAGTTCAAACTCCATCATGGTACTGCCAACCGTTACGTTGGTGATATAAAGGCCATCCTGACGATACTCTTTTTTCACCTTTCCTTTAAAGCTTTCAATGCGGAATGTACTGATTCCCTCTGTTTCATGTCCGTTGGCATCCGTAAGAATGTCTTCATCGGAAAGGATCCCATATACCAGATCTTCATTCATAAATCCCAAAGCTCTCAAATTTTTTCCGCTTTCCGGCGAAATATCTCTTGTTTCAGAGAATCAAATTCAATTTCCCGGATCTTCCTGCATCATCTCCGGATTCGATCAGCCATGCTGCATGTGCCTTGGTATCTGACACAACAAAATGGTTCTGTTTGATTCCTTCTTCCAGAACCTGTGAGGTTCCTGTCTCAATATCTACCTGATACAGCTTCTGTGCAAACAGCAGAAACAGCTGATTGTTTTTGTTTACATAAGTGAGTGTTCCAAGATCTTCCTTCAGGAACTCGTAGGATTCTGTACTTGGTATGAATACTTTTTCTTCCACCACATTACGGTCGCTGTTGTAGTGATAAACACAGACACCGCTGTATCCCTCGTGAACACCACGGTTCATGTAACCGTACAATACAAAGTCCACATCCCCGTTATCTGCCACTCGGATGATCTTGATATCATGTTCGTTGCGCACATATCTGGAATCGTTATCTTCCTCTTTGCGGAAGCTGAAGATCCTTGTGATCTTTCCGCTGGACGGTGCATAAGACCAGAGATCCCCATCCTGCTCAAAAGCAACGATCTTTCCACTGCTGTCTGAAGCATAGGTGACATTCTTGTCACGGACACCCAGAAGCAGGCCTGCATCGGAAACTACCTTCTGAGACGGATCAAATACCTTCGTTGCAGAACGTTTAAAATCAAGCAGCATGATCCTTGTTTCTGTATAACGCATACGGTAAAATTCCGTAACATCATAAATTTCGGTTTTACCTCATCATCCTGTGCGGAAACCTGATAATCCAGCGTAATACTTGCAGTCGTTTCATTGATATCATCGATCAGCGGAACTCCTTCCATGTAGAGCTTCGGAGAAAGGGATCCCCAGCTGATATTGGAAAGTCCGGAACTGATGGAAATATTATTGTAATTCGTTCCGCCGGAAATATCCTCCGCTTCCAGATATCCGGTCAGCGTATCTGCCTGTTCCTTGTCCAGACACTTTGTGGAAAAATCCTTGACAAACTGAAGATACGCTTCTGTATTCAACTGGGTTCTGGAAACCACTCTTGTATAGTAGTAAACTTCCCCCTCACTGGTATCCAGCGTGATCTGCATGGAATACTCCTGGTTCATGCGAAGGTCACTGCCGATCTCAATCTCTGTACTTAAACAGCCGTTGTCCTCTTTCGTGAGATTCTTGATCTTACGGTTCTCCATAACTTTGCTTCCGTCTGAAGTCCGTACCTCATAAGCAAGCCCTGTTACTGTATCAGCATATGGGTTGATCTCAAAAGACACTTTTTTGGTCGTATCCAGCGGAGTAATACTTCCTCTCATGAAATCGGTCTGCATCTGCTGTCTGTATCCATACATCTTATTTGCCTGGGTACTTCCGATCTTTACCATAACCTCCGGAAGTGTGGCATCGTTCATATCTGAGCGGTTATCTGTAGACTGACTGTTCATCAGAAATGAGGTCCCGGCTACTACTGCCACAAAGATCACCAGCAGTATCACTCCCTTACGTAGGATCTTCATCATGTCATTCTCCCTTCTGTGAGGCTGACTCTTCCGGATAAAGAAGCCTGTCCAGGGTAGGAGCCACATGAAGAGCCTTCATGGTATCCGAAAAACTGTCCCTGCTCTTTTTCTTTCCGGTTTTTACTGCGCGGATCAGAATATTTTTTGGTGTATGTTCCATATCGATAAATTCAAGAAGCTGGGTTTCATATCCTTTGCTTTCCAGAAGCTCGGCACGAAGACCATCTGTGATCAGAGCTGCCATTCTTTCCTTCAGGATCCCATAACGCATAACAGGCTGGAGCATTTTCGTTTCGAATCTGACGATTCAGTCATGCTGACAGCATGGAACAGACAGGATCACCTGACGCCCCCATTCCACTGCCTTGGCCAGAGCGAAATCTGTTGCTGTATCGCAGGCATGAAGTGTCACCACCATGTCCACAGAAGAAACGCCTTCGTACCCTGCAATATCTCCCTGGTAAAAATGCAGCTTGTCATAACCATAAGATCTGGCCAATTCACTGCAATGCCGTATCACATCTTCCTTAAGATCCAGCCCTATGATGTTTACATCAAAACCCTCCAGTTCTCTGAGATAATAATACATAGCAAAAGTAAGATAGGATTTTCCGCAGCCAAAATCCAGGATCGTGATCTCTCTGTCTTTAGGAAGCTTCGGAAGGATATCCCTGATAAACTCCAGAAAGCGATTGATCTGTCTGAACTTGTCATATCTGGAAGCAACGATCTTTCCATCCTTTGTCATAACTCCCAGATCCACCAGAAACGGAGCTGCCGTTCCCTCTCTGAGAATGTACTGTTTCACCCGGTTATGAGGAGCGATCTTTATCTTCTCATTCTGCGCAGGCCCGTGTTGTTTTGTTTTGATGGTTGCTTTCCCTTTCTTGCTGATAAGGATACTTCCATCCTGACTGCGTCCGGTTGCCTGAAGCTGACGAAATTCCTCCATAGCATGCTCCAGATAAGCGATCATCTCTTCCCTGGTAAAATTCTTATGATAAACCTTCGTCCCTTCTGTCATGGACGCCTGGTAAAAAATCTGACCCTTCAGCTCCACAGGACGAAGCTTCACCTTGGAAGGTCCCTCGCCAGTCCTGCGGCCACTGACAACAGCCTGTATCAGCTGTTCATTAATCTGTTCTTCTAAAAATTCCCTTATTGTTTTCATCATACTTCCATTATATTCACTTTTTGTTTTATTGTATATGGACAGATGTTGTGCGAACCAGTTTTGGTCGCTTCTGCCAGTATCACTGTATCGTTCATGGGTAAACCGCCATTTTAATACTCAGTGCGGAAACATTTTCTGCACCTTTTCCTCCTGCATCTTCGTCTGGAAATCTCCTGATACACCAGCACTTCGATCAGATCATCCAGGAACCCTCCTGGAATCTCCTGTACACTGGTATCTCCTTCCATCTGTCCTTTCACCTGGTGACAGATGTGATAGAGCATGAAACGATCCGGATATTCATCATACAGCCGGCTTCCCTCATAATCCAAAAGCTGACACTGTGCTTCCGCTTTTTCCTGGATCCTTCGGGCTGTATCCGGATAGTATGATCTCATCAGATCAAATTCCTTTTCCTGTTCTCTCTCTTCATTATAAAAACCAGGACTTCCCTGTGTAGCATAAAACGGATAAAAATCTGGATAGATCATAACTCTTCTGCGGTCCTCTCTCTGCTATCTCTTACAGTATATGCAGAAGAAAAATGACGGTTCCCTCCAAAGTTCCGATCAGCCATCCGTTTCAGCATTCCCTGGGTCAGACGTACGCTGTGCTCAATTGCAAGCTTTTCAAAAGCCGGATAATCCATGTTTGCACTATTATCTGCTTTATCTGAGATAGCACGGATGATCAGGAATGGAATCCCGTTAAGAGCTGCTGCCTGTCCGATCGCTGCGCCCTCCATCTCAACAGCATAGGCGCTGAATTCCTTTACAATATTATCTTTTACACCCTGATCACATACAAACTGATCTCCGGAAGCAATTCTTCCTTCAAAAACCCTGATCTCCGGATTTACCTCCTCACATACATCATGTGCGATCTTACGAAGGCACTCATCTGCCTGGAAGGAAAACTCTTTCATCTGCGGAATCTGTCCCTTCGGATATCCGAATCCGGTTGCATCCATATCATGATGAAGAACATCTGTGGAAAGTACGATATCTCCAATATTGATATCATTGTTAAGGCTTCCTGCGATACCGGTATTGATCACCGCTTCCACCTGAAAGAGATCTGCCAGGATCTGGGTGCACATGCCGGCATTTACCTTACCGATCCCGGACTGTACCACAACTACCTTCTTTCCTTCCAGAACACCCTCATAAAAATCCATTCCGGCTCTGGTAGTAATGGATACATTCTCCATAACCTCTTTCAGTCTTGCTACTTCCTGTTCCATTGCTCCTATGATTCCAACACATTTCATGATCTGTAAATCCTCTCTTTCAATATGATATCCCGCTGAATTTCACAGTTTTTTCCGTTCAGCAGTATCTTTTTCTTTTTCTACATTGTTCATTATAACAAATTTTATTTTTTATGGAAACTTTTTTTGAGAGATGCTATAATCGATAAATAAACAGAACAGGAGGTAACCAGAATGGTTTATAAGACAAAAGGCGTCTGTGCTCAGGGAATTGAGTTCGAGATCGACGATAATAAAAAAGTTCACAATATCAAGTTTACAGGCGGATGTTCCGGAAACACACAGGGTGTTGCACAGCTTGCAGAGGGAATGGATGCAGATGAAGTGATCTCCCGTCTGGAAGGCATCCGCTGCGGATTCAAACCAACTTCATGTCCGGATCAGCTTGCAAAAGCCATCCGCCAGGCATTGAACGAAGGCTGATCTCACATAATCTTATTTTGTATATCGGATTTATCATCACCTGCGAAAAATTTCCGCAGGGTGATTTTAGGATGATCTGACAAAATAACTGCCTCAACGTTATTCGGTTAAATGTCCGTTCTATCCCACTTGTCACACAATGACTGGATATCTCTTGCAAAACGATCCAGATCTTTATTGGGGCAGCCTTCATTCTTCCGGATCACGGACATCAGGCGACGTCCCATAGCCAGCAGCTTCTCATATGCACGGGCAGCCTTGGTTGTTTTCGGCGAAGCAGTTGCCTTTACGATTCGAACACCGACAGCTCATGGATACACCGGTTCTCCAGAAGATCATATTCAGTTCCACTAAAGGGTGCTGTTGCATCATACCCAAGCTCTTCTTTAAGCCTCTGGGCAAAAATCTCCGTCACCGTATCATCACCATGCGTAACAAATACGTGTTTTGGTCTCGTCTCAAAGGCTTTCGCCCATTCTATAAGTCCGTTTACATCAGCATGACCGCTGATTCCCGGCATTTTGCATATTTCAGCAGCTACCTGCACAGTCTCACCAAACAACTTCAGCTCCACAGCACCTTCCAATAATGCCCGTCCCGGAGTTCCGATAGCCTGGTATCCAACAAAAAGAATGGTATTTCTGGGATTCCACAGATTGTGTTTCAGATGATGTTTGATACGACCAGCATCACACATACCGCTGGCGGAAATGATCACCTTGCAGTCCTCATCAAAATTGATAGCTCTGGAATCATCGGTAGTAACGGAGGTCTTCAATCCCTGGAAGGATAACGGATTGATACCTTTATTCAAAAGATCCATTGCTTCCTCATCATAGCAGGTATATGCATTCTCACTGAAGATCGTAGTTGCCTCATTGGCAAGGGGACTGTCTACATATACCGTAAAACCATCATGGCCGTGAACCAGTCCCTGTTCTTTGATCTGTCGGATAAAATACAGCATTTCCTGAGTACGGCCTACTGCAAAGGACGGGATCACCAAACTGCCGCCTCTGTCAAAGGTCCTCTGGATGATCTCTGCCAGTATTGCCGGATAATCCGGACGTTCTCCATGACTGCGGTCTCCGTAGGTAGATTCCATCACAACATAATCTGCCTCTCGGATATATACCGGATCCCTGATCAGCGGCTGATCGATATTTCCGATATCGCCGGAAAAAACGATCTTTTCTGTTTTGTCCTCTTCCGTCATCCAGACTTCAATACTGCTGGAGCCAAGAAGATGTCCTGCATCCACAAATCTTACTTCGATTCCCTCTGCCGGTTTGATGATCTTATCATATGGGCATCTGACGAAGTTCCGGAGCACACCCATGGCATCTTCCATCGTGTATGCAGGAATAAATTCCGGTTTTCCTTCTCTCCGCCCCTTTCGGTTTCTCCACTCAGCCTCGAACATCTGGATATGTGCGCTGTCACGAAGCATGATATCGCAGAGATTACAAGTTGCCTCTGTCGCATAGATCGGCCCTGATAGCCTTTTGCATACAAGGCCGGAAGATTTCCGGAATGATCCATGTGTGCATGTGTCAGAAGCACAAAATCCAGATCACCCGGAGCCACCGGAAGCTCCTTATTTTCATAATAATCCGGTCCCTGCTCCATTCCATAATCCACCAGAAACTTCCGTCCCGCCGCTTCCAGATAATAACAGCTTCCAGTCACCTCATGCGTAGCACCGATAAATGTTATCTTCATGCACAAGCCCCCTTTTCCGTCCCACGTTCTGAAATTTCCATATCAAAAAAAGCCTGAAGGATCTCTCTGTGATATCCGATCGTCCAGAAACGCTGTGATATACAATTCCAAGAAGAAATAATCGACTTTTTGTTTATTAACGGTTTGTTATTGTATTTATTTATACACGAAATATATGTTTTTTTGACAGTTCTTTTTGTGAAATATGTTTTCTTTTTTTTAAGGGGATTTTTTTAAGATTTTTTTGATATTATTCAGAATTTTTAGACATTCCCCAGCGAAGGTAATGTAAAGTTTACTGGATTTTTTATTTTTTGGGGGAGTGGCATCGCTGGGGGTGTGATTTATTTTGTTGATTTGTTATTTTACTAAAACACCATTGGTCAGAGTTGTTGTTGATTCTTTACTGCCATCTTTAGCTGCATGATAGCCTCGTACTCGGTAGTAATAACCGCTTGGCACGATTACCGTGAGATCTCTAGTCAGATTAGTTGCGTTAGAAGCTGTAAAATCCCAGCTTTTATATGTAGAATATCTCCCATTTACTTTACGTTCCAAATATACACTTAAATATACCTTACTACATGTATGATGACACTGTGTTATTCCTGTAATAATCACCTTATTACTTGCTAATTTTTTATTGTTGTTGTTCCAAAACTTAAATTATTACCTCTAAGAACACTATAAGTTGTATCCTCTGCATAATCCTCATTCGTATCTGTTTCCACTGAAAAATCATCCGATAAACTTTCTGCCATCGCAGGAACTGCAAACAACATACTGCAACAGCATACTAAAAGCAATAAACTTATTATCCTTTTCATTTTCTCTTTCATTATACCTTTTACCTTTAAACTTCATTACATTATATATACGATAAAAAGGGCATTATCTCATTTAAAATTTTATATTTTTGA
>ENA-OQMZ01000242-OQMZ01000242.1-human-gut-metagenome-genome-assembly--contig:-NODE-242-length-23916-cov-2.418008_pt1 | contig 23916 bp, 26 predicted proteins | sample MGYA00242621_ERZ504862 | MGnify/ENA primary metagenome ERZ504862 (study PRJEB26092, sample SAMD00036393) | human gut metagenome | host: Homo sapiens | study: EMG produced TPA metagenomics assembly of...
CTTCATGCAAGAGTTACCGAGCCGAATATTATTAAATTATTTTCCATAACTTCCACCCTTTGTTAAATCTTTGTGACATCTCAAAACAATATATCACACTACATATTATGAATGTAGGCAAAGTTTGGACATAAAAGAAAGCACGGCTTTTATGCCGTGCTTAAAGGTGTTATTTTTCAGTTCATTTTTTCAGAAAGAAGGTTGCCCATGTTGTACATACCTGCTTTCTGATCTTTAAGAAATACTGCCGCATTAACAGCACCGACAGCGAAAACTTCTTTTGACTGAGCCTGATGAGAGATTGTTACAACCTCATCGTGACCTGCAAAGATAACTTCGTGTTCGCCTACAATTGTGCCGCCTCTTACGGAATGAATACCGATTTCGTTCTTTGAACGCTTTCTGCGGTAGCTGTGTCTGTCATAGACATACTGCGGATCTTCGTCAAGCTGTTCCGAAATTCCGTCTGCAATCATAAGAGCTGTTCCGCTCGGAGCGTCAAGCTTGAGATTATGATGCTTTTCAACGATTTCAATATCGAACTGGTTTCCGAGAATTTTTGCAGCCTCTTTTGAAAGCTCAATAAGAAGATTGATGCCGAGTGACATATTACCTGAATAGAAAACAGGAATTGTCTTTGCCGCATCTTCGATTTTTGCAATCTGATCTTTAGAAAAGCCTGTTGTGCAGATAACACAAGGTACTTTGTTATCAACTGCATACGAAAGCATACCGTCAAGAGCTGCAGGATTTGAAAAATCAATGATTACATCAGGTGTTTCGGTTGCCTCGTCAAAAGTCTTGAAAACATCAAAATCATAATTACTTTCGCCGAATGCGTCAACACCGAACAAAACATTGCAATCCTCACGGCTCTGAACAGCCTGTGCCACAAAGCAGCCCATTTTACCGTTACAACCGACTATTGCTATATTTACCATTTTTATTCCCCTTTAAACTTCTTGAATTTTAAACGAATCAAAGGTTGATTATTTAACCTTCTTGCTTAAAAGGTCATACTTCTCCATGCAATCCTTGAGGTCATGGTAACCCTGAACGCTCATGGGTACGAGCGGAAGTCTGCATTCGCCTGCTTCATAGCCGAACAGGTTCATGCAGTCTTTACGGGAATCGGGTTAACATCGCTGAAGAGCATATGCATAAGCTCAAGATAGTGGAAGTTAAGCTTCTGTGCCTCTGCAAAGTCATTGTCAAGACAAAGCTGACAGATGTCATGCATTTCTTTTGGGCAGATGTTTGCGAATACAGAGATAACACCGAGAGCACCGAGTGACATGAAAGGAACAGTCTGGTCATCGTTACCTGAGTAGATATCAAGATTGTCACCGCAAAGTGAACGGATGAGAGCAACCTGAGAGATGTCGCCGCTTGCCTCTTTTGCAGCAACGATGTTAGGATGCTTGCAAAGCTCCTGATAAGTCTTTGGCTTGATGTTACAGCCGGTTCTTGAAGGAACATTGTAAAGAATAATCGGAATATCAACCGAATCTGCAACAACGTTGAAGTGTCTTACAAGACCCTGCTGAGATGTTTTATTGTAGTAAGGAGTTACGCAGAGAAGTGCGTCAACGCCTGTGCTTGCGGCAGATTTTGAGAGCATAACGGCTGTTGAGGTATCGTTACTGCCTGTACCTGCAATAACAGGAATTCTGCCGTTTGTCTTTTCTGCAACGAAAGAAATTGTTTCGCAATGCTCTTTTTCCGAAAGAGTTGCAGCCTCACCTGTTGTACCGCATACAATAATTGCATCGGTACCGTTTTGAACATGAAATTCTACGAGATCGCCGAGAACATCGTAGTTTACGCTTCCGTCAGACTTCATAGGAGTGATAAGTGCAACACCTGAGCCTGTAAAAATGTGGTTAGACATAATTTACCTCCGTAAGTAATCAGTCCATGTAGCCCTCAGCACAAAGGAGCTCTGCAAGAAGAACTGCACCGCCTGCTGCGCCTCTTAATGTGTTGTGTGACATACAAACGAACTTGTAATCATATTGAGTATCAGGTCTTAATCTGCCAACCGATACTGCCATACCGTTTTCAAGATTTCTTTCAGATTTAATCTGCGGACGGTCGGGTTCTGTGAAGTAGTGGAGAAAATGCTTTGGCGCACTCGGAAGATTGAGCTCCTGTGCTCTGCCGCTGTAGTTTGACCAAATGTCAATAATTTCTTCGACAGTAGGTTTCTTTACGCCGTCCTTAAATGACATAAATACAGCTGCTGTGTGACCGTCTGATACGGGAACACGGATGCACTGTGATGTGATTGAAATATCATCGGTTTTAACAATCTTGTCGCCTTCAATCTTACCCCAGATTTTAAGCGGCTCCTGCTCTGACTTCTCTTCCTCACCGCCGATGTAAGGTATAACATTATCTACCATTTCAGGCCATGTCTTAAATGTTTTGCCTGCGCCTGAAATTGCCTGATATGTGCAGGCAAGAACCTTGTCAACGCCGAGTGCCTTTAAAGGATGAATTGCAGGAACATAGCTCTGAAGTGAGCAATTGGACTTAACTGCAACAAAGCCTCTTTTTGTGCCGAGACGCTTTCTCTGAGCGTCAATAATCTTAATGTGATCGGCGTTAATTTCAGGAATAACCATAGGAACATCATCTGTAAAACGATGAGCACTGTTGTTTGATACGATAGGACACTCTGCCTTTGCATATCTGTCTTCGAGATCACGGATTTCATCCTTCTTCATATTAACTGCGCAGAAACAGAAATCAACCTGTGATGCAACCTCTTCAACATTTTCAGCGTCAACGATAACCATATCCTTGTACTTCTCAGGAAGAGGAGCAGTCATATGCCATCTGCCTTCAACTGTTTCACCGTATGTTTTGCCTGCACTTCTCTTACTTGCGGCAAGAACAGTAACCTCAAACCACGGGTGATTCTCAAGAAGAAGTGTAAAACGCTGACCTACCATACCGGTAGCGCCGATAATACCGACTTTATACTTTTTCATAATAATTCCTCCGAATTAAACAAATTTTAAAAAAGCGGTTGCCTTATTCAAACAAATATTATATTATATGAAGAGATGTCTGAAAACACGACTGTTTGTCGATTATGCAAACTGCTCATAATAAGATAATATATCATTTTAAAAGGGTAATGTCAATTATTTTGAGAATTTTACAGGACAAATACTTGTGTTTTACAAAGATTTTTGACAGAACAGCTTTTAAAAAGCAATTTTAGTTCTTGAAAGGAAATAAAATGAAGACTAGTGATTTTTATTACGATTTGCCGAAAGAGCTTATCGCACAGACTCCGCTTGAACCGAGGGACAGTTCAAGATTGCTTGTGCTTGACAGAGAAAAACAAACTCTGGAGCATAAACATTTTTATGACATTATTGATTATCTTAACGAGGGTGACCTTCTTGTTGCCAACGATTCAAGAGTTTTGCCTGCAAGAATTTACGGTATCAAAGACGAAACAGGTGCAAAAGTTGAATTTCTGCTTCTGAAACAAATTGCAAACAACCGTTGGGAAACACTCTGCAAACCCGGTAAAAAAGCAAAAGTAGGCACAAAATTTTCGTTTGGCAACGGAATTTTGCGTGCAACAGTTGTTGATGTTAAGGATGACGGCAACAGAATAGTTGATTTTGATTGCGAAGAGAATTTCTTTACCACTCTTGACAAAATCGGTCAGATGCCTCTTCCGCCTTATATTACAGCCGAGCTTAAGGATAAGGAACGCTATCAGACGGTTTACAGCCATGAACTCGGTTCTGCGGCAGCTCCGACGGCAGGACTTCACTTTACAACCGAGCTTATGGACAGAATCAAGGCTAAAGGTGTAAAGATTGCGTATGTTACACTTCATGTGGGACTCGGTACATTCAGACCGGTTAAGGTTGACGATGTTACAAAGCATAAAATGCACAGCGAGCATTATGAAGTCCCCGAAGAAACCGCAAAGCTCATAAATGAAACTAAGAAAAACGGCGGACGGGTTATTGCAGTTGGCACAACATCCTGCAGAACGCTTGAAAGTGTTGCGGCAATGTACGGAGAAATCAAGCCCTGTGAGGGATTTACGGATATTTTTATTTATCCCGGATTTGAATTTAAGGTGCTTGACGGGCTTATTACTAACTTTCATCTTCCCGAAAGTACACTTATTATGCTTGTATCCGCTTTTGCGGGATATGATTTTATTATGAATGCATACAAAGAAGCTGTAAAGGAAAAGTACAGATTCTTCTCTTTCGGTGACGCTATGTTCATATCATAGGAGGATTTTACGGATTTATGTTTAAGGTAATTAAAAAGGAAGGCAGCGCAAGACGAGGCGAATTCGTTACGGTTCACGGTACGGTTCAGACTCCCGCCTTTATGAATGTTGCAACATGCGGTGCAATCAAGGGCGCTGTTTCTGCGCTTGATTTAAAGAATATAAAATGTCAGGTTCAGCTTTGCAACACCTATCATCTGCATCTTCGTCCGGGTGATGAAAAGGTTAAGCAAATGGGCGGACTTCACAAATTTACAAGGTGGGACGGTCCTATCCTTACCGACAGCGGCGGATTTCAGGTGTTCTCTCTTGCAAAGTTGAGAAATATTAAAGAAGAAGGCGTTTACTTCAATTCTCACATTGACGGCCGCAAAATTTTTATGGGACCTGAGGAGAGTATGAGAATCCAGTCAAATCTTGCATCTACAATTGCGATGGCATTTGACGAATGCGTTGAAAACCCTTCTCCATATGAATATACAAAAAACAGCGTTGAAAGAACCACAAGATGGCTTAAAAGATGCGTTTCAGAGATGAAAAGGCTCAACAGTCTTGATGATACCATAAATAAAAACCAGATGCTGTTCGGCATAAATCAGGGCGGTATCTATGACGATTTGCGCGTCAATCATATGAAAGAAATTGCAGAGCTTAATCTTGACGGCTATGCAATCGGAGGTCTTGCCGTGGGTGAGCCTGCGGAAACGATGTACCATATCATTGAAGAGGTTGAGCCGTTTGCTCCGAAAGATAAAATCAGATATCTTATGGGAGTCGGAACTCCCGTGAATATTCTTGAAAGCGTTGCAAGAGGTGTTGATCTTTTTGACTGTGTTATGCCGAGCAGAAACGCAAGACACGGTCAGCTCTTCACTTGGGACGGAGTGCGTAACATCAATAATGCAAAATATGAAACAGATGAATCCCCGATTGACGAGCATTGTGACTGCCCCGTTTGCCGAAACTTTTCAAGGGCATACATAAGACATCTTCTCAAGAGCGGTGAGATGCTCGGAATGCGACTTGCTGTTTTGCACAACCTCTATTTTTACAATAATCTTATGGAAGTTATCAGAACTCAGCTTGATAACGGCACATATATAGAATTTTACGAGAAATATCGCAATATTTTAGGCGTGCGTTATCTAATACTTTTTTCAAAACAGAAAAAATACTTGCAAGATGTGATTAAAACTGATATAATCAGTACATTGTATGAAAGGAATGACGAAAATGACAAACTTTTTACCTGTAGTTGCAGAAGCAAGTGCAAGCGGCGGAAATCAGTCAAGTATGATTTTTATGATTCTCTTCTATGTTGCTATTTTTGTCAGCTCTCTATTTCTTCCTCATCAGACCTAACTCAAAGAAGAAAAAAGAAGAAGCTCAGCTTCGTAACTCTCTTGAGATCGGTGATGAAATTACAACAATCGGCGGAATTATGGGCAGAGTAGTTGCCATTAAGGACGACGAGGACGCTATCATCATTGAAACAGGCTCCGACAGAGTTAAGATGAAGTTTAAAAAGTGGTGTATTTCTACTGTTGACACAGTTAAGGAACAGCCACAGCAGGCAGGTCAGCCTGAAAAGAAAGGCTTCTTTGGTTTTGGCAAGAAGAAAGATTCTGACGAAACTAAAGCTACAAAAGAATAACTTTTTGAATGAATGTTCTTTCCCCCGAATATATTTGTAACAGAATATATTCGGGGGTTGTTTTATGTCTGATAAAAAACTACTTGCAAAGGCTGTTTTGTTTTCATCAGTATGCGGAATACTCATACTGGTAATTTTGATGTGTTTGCTTGCAGCCGTGATGATGTCATCGGGAGTAATTTCTGTCGATATACTTAATTACTGCACGGTCGGCATGGTCGGTGTTGCAACGCTGATGTCGGGAATAATATCATCAAGAATTACAGGAAGTGCAGGTCTTGCGGTGGGTTCGCTGACAGGATTTTTTATTTTTCTTGTCATAACCTCTATTGCATTGATTTTTAACGGTGAGCCTATAACGATACTAACCCTGCTAAAACTGATGTCATCTGTTTTGGGAGGAGGAATAGGCGGAATTATCGGAGTCAACAAAAAGGAAAAAATAAAAAATCAGATAAGATCAAGTAAGATATTTTACTGAAATTATGTTTTCGGCAGTTCGTTTAGGCGGACTGCTGTTTTTATGTCAGATTTAATTACAAATTAGAATTATTTTTTAAAAAATTGAAATATCTATGGTAAAACAGCTCGTAATATGGTACAATAATCCGGAGAATGAGATAGTGAGGGTTAATGACCTTGATTTAGATATAATATGAAAAATAAGGAAATATTTAAGGAGTGTTAGTATGGCAAAAACGATTAAATTGCCGGCAGATTTAAGGGATTGGAAGGTTACTTCATTTGTTGGGGAAGACAACGGCTGTGAAGTTTACAAGGTATCAAGAAAGATTGATAAAAATACTGCTCAGAATGCGATTCTCAGACACGCATTTGTCGGCAAAAGCAATTATACCGATGAACATGCCGAGTATTTCACCGAAGAGGCTGATTTTATTGAATCGGTTAAGGAGCTTGACGGTATTTCAAACTATCTGGATGTTTATGTTCAGGATAATCAGAACAAAAAAACCTGTGATTTGTACATATTTACAGAAGAACTCACAAGTCTTGAAGAACTTATGAAAACCAAAACTTTCACCGAAAGTGAAGTTGTTGACTTTGGTATTCAGATGAGTGAAATGCTTGAAACTTTGGAAGCAAAGAATATTTTTCACGGTAATATTTCGCCAAAGAATATTTTTGTAACCGCTGACGGAAGGTATAAAATCGGCGGATTTACAGATTTTGAAGGCAAGATTGCGGATACCTCATTTGTTGCGCCTGAGGTTTATAAGCAAGAAAATGTTGACTATACAACCGACATTTATTCTGTCGGTATAATTATGTATGCAATGTGCAATGGCGGTAAAATTCCGTTTGAAAGTGATTCATGCGACAGAAAGAATGCCTGTGAAGAAAGATTTTCGGGCAAGGCTGTTACCGCACCGTCTGAGGGTGACGAAAAACTCAAGAGTGTTATTGTAATTGCATGTCAGCCGAATAATGCAAACCGCTGGAAGAATGCAGGCAACATTAAAAATGCTCTAACATCTATCAAAACTGAAATAGGTACATCCTCCCCTGTTCCGAATCCCGATGTTGTTGTTCCCGAAAACACGGATTTTGACGAAAATGTATTTGAAGAATATGATTATGATGAATTTGAGGATACAGAGCCGACTGAACCACAGGATAATTTTGACGATAAGGATGAGGTTCAGACAGTTGAGGACGCTGTTCTTGATAATGAATTTAAAGGCGGCGAACAGCTTGGCATTGCCGAAGTTTTAGCCGGTGAGGAATCCTTGCCTGTTGACGGTAATGCTCCTGTAGATTCAGATGAAGTCAGTGAGTCTGATGCTGATGAAAACGGCGGATTTGAGGTTGTTGATGTTACAGACGCAGTTGATGAGCCTGAAAATTCCGAGGTTAAAACTGACGAAGTATCAGAAGAAAAACAGCCTGAATTTGAAGATATCAGTTCCGTATCAAGTGAAGATGACAAGAAAGAACAAACTGTTACAGATAAAAAAGCTGAAGAATTTGAAGATGTTTCAAGCAACAGCGAAGTAACTCCGGAAGTTCTTCCTCCTGTTACAAGCGTTGAAGTGTTTGATGATTATTCCGGTGCAGACCATAAAAATGTTCTTACAAGCAATGAGTCAAGCAAGGACTACGGTGATTTCTTTGAGGACGAGCCGTCTGTTAAGCGTACTGACAATAAAGCTGACGATACTAAAAAAATTGAAGAAAGAAACGACTTTGACGATAACAGCTTTGAAGATGATAACAATGAATTCGGATATACAGATGAAGAAGATAATAAAGAAAATGTAAAGAAAAAGAAGAATAAATTTGTTATTATTCTTTGTGCCGTTGTAATTGCCGCCGCACTCGGATTTATCGGTTTCTGCGTTTATAACGGTTTGTCAAATTCATCTGCTGACAATAAAACTACTACAGCCGAAACTGCAACATCTGCCGAAGTAACCACACAGGCGCCGAGTACGGCGATGCCTACTACAGTTCCTGCTACAACGGAACAGGTTACAACATCTTCTTCATATAACAATGTTGTTCCTGTTGTCGGTTACGGTTACAGTTACGGTAAGAAGCTTCTTGAACAGGCGGGATTTACCGTTGAAATTTCTGACTATGAATACAGTTATGATTATCCGGAAGGATATATTATCTCACAGACTCCGGAAGGTGACACAAGCGCAAGTACGGGTACAGTTGTTAAACTTGTTATCTCAAGCGGACAGATTCAGAGAGAAACAGAAGCTCCTGCAACACAGGCTCAGCAGTCATCAAATAGTCAGAACAGCTCATCGGGCAATGCAAATTCACAGTCATCAAGCAATACAAACACTAATAATAACGGCGGATTTATCTTCCCTAACAGCGATTCTTCATATCTCAGCAACGCACAGGTAAGCGCTTTGAGTGATAACGACTTACAGCTTGCAATTAATGAGATTTATGCAAGACGAGGCAGAATTTTTAAGGACGCAAGCCTTAATGCATACTTTAACTCGCAGTCATGGTATGAGGCAAATATACAGCCGAAGAATTTGAGAAGAATGTTAAATTTAATACTTACGAACAGAAGAATCTTCAGCTTTTGATTAACGAAAGAAGATCAAGAAAGTGATTTTTAAACAAGAAAGATAATGCAGAGGAGTTATTATGAAAGATAAAATATTAAACGCACTAAAAAGCAAGACCTTCTTTGCTTTGGCAATTAATATTGTTATTATGGCTTTGATTATAGGTGTTACTGCATTTTCCTATGACAGTGCTGACGATTTTTACAATTCTTTATATATCTGTCAGTATCATAACTATTACAATAATGATATTAACTACATTTTTGCGACAATTACCGGTTCATTGCAGTACATTCTTTTGAATTTCAACTGTTTTGTACTTTTTCAAATTCTTCTCTCCTGTGCCTGCTTTTTCTTCTTGTTACATTTGTTTTTGTCGATAAATTCGGAAAGCACAAGGCTTTCATATTCACTCTTGTGCTGAATATTTTGTTTTCATTTGACCATTATTCAAATATTTTAAGCAGTAAAACTGCAGCTTTGCTGCTTACGGCAGGGTTCCTGATGGCACTTAATGCAATCAGAAATAAAAGGTACTCTCTCCCGTTTTGGATTGGTATACTTGAAGTTATATTCGGAACATTTTTATGTTTCAAATATTTCTTTGTGGGACTTGCATTTTTTATTACATTCTTCATCGGTGATATGATTGCAAAAAGAAAGTACAAGTTGCCGTTCAGAAAATTCTTCTGGTATTTCAGACCTTTTGTGCTTGTATTTGTCTTTATTGTTCTTGTCGGCTGCGGTCTTGAATATTATTCATATTCGGTCAATAATGCAAATGCAGAAACTTCGGGGCTGTACAGATACAGCGTCCTTGCCGATAAGACCGATGATAATGCTTTTCCAAACTATTCCGATTACTGTGAGGAGCTTAATTCGGTCGGAATAAATTCGGCAAATGAGTATGAACTTTTTGTTGACGGATATTATGATGAAAACAACGGACTGAATACTGCTGCCCTTGAAAAGGTTGCGGATATCCAAAAACGGGAAAATCCGTATAATTTCTTTGATAATGCGGGTGCATTGTTTTCAGATGTATGGGGACATATTATAAATTTTGATTCATATCTTATTGCTTTTGCGGTAATACTTGCCGTTATGGTTGTTTTTGTTACCGTTCAGAAAAAAAGATTTGCCTTCTTCCCTGCTTTGTATTTTGCGGTGGGATTTGCGGCTTGTATGTATGTTCGTTATGCAATGGATTCTTCGGCATACACAATGTACGGAATTTTGCTGATGATTATTTCGTTTACAATGTATTCGTTTGATTTCGGTCATCTCAGAAAAGACGAATACAGTAATATTACAGATAAAAGCAGAAAAACTGTTCTTATTTCGGTTATTGTACTTGTGATATTAAGTGTGGCAAGCTGTGTGTCATATTTCTTCCATATCACTCCTGTTTCATATGACAAAAAGCCGAGTGATCTTTATACTGAGGTTGACAGACATCCCGAAAATTATTATGTTCTTGATCCTGTAACAGCTAAAGAATACATTTCATATACCGATAACTATATTCATCCATTGTGGGGATTTTCTTCCGATTTTCTCCATAATGTTGACGGCTTCGGATATCTTCATCGGACAAATCAGCTTGTGAACCGCAACCTCTCAACAAATATTTATGAGGCGGTCGTTGACGGAAGAAATGTATATGTTATCGATAAGAACATTACTTTTATCAAAGAAAATTATCTTAACCAATATTACGGCAAAAAGGATTCCGTCATTGTTTACAAGGATGAAAAGGAATTCAACGGATTTACAATTTACAGCGTAAACAGAGTTAAATAACATAAAAAAAAGGTATATCACGATTTTTTGGGAGACGGCGAAGTCGTTTTTCTTAGGCATTTCGTTAATTCCTTTTCTGTCATTTCCGGGCAAACTAAAACAAAAAGCAGAGCTTTTGGGCTCTGCTCAGTTTCTCGAAAATATACTTTTGCTATGGGAGTGATTCAGATTAGATTGCTCGGAATAAAACAATTATCCTTGTCAATCGGTATCGGCTCCTCACACATACATATGATGCCGCCGTTTCCATGGTTCATAGAAGCCTTGTCAATTATGCTGTACTTTTTGACCTCACGACGATCAGGAGAAGCACTCTTTTTTATTTCCAACGGATGAATGACATTGTTTCCCTCGATGAAAACATCAATCTCTTTTGCGTTAGAATCACGAAAAACGGGAAAATACGAGCCTATTTAGAAAAGCAAGGTACACCAATCGGTCCACTTGACACAATGATTGCAGGACATGCAAAATCATTAGATTATGTGTTGGTTACTAATAACACAAAAGAATTTTCGAGAGTACAAGATTTAAAACTTGAAAACTGGGCTGAATGATTTAACAATAATAGTCATATTTTTTTAGAAGGTGATAAAATTATGAGTACCAATAAGATTACTTGTTCATTTACCGTTGGCCGTGATATTTACAACGCTTATAAAAGTATTGTTGTAAAAGGTGGTGAAAATGTAAAGGGCAACCTTATCCGTTATATGCTCAATGTCATTAACTATGAAACTCCAAATGCAGATACAATTTCTGCAATAAAAGAAGTTGAAGAACTGAAAAAAAATCCAAACAAAAAAACCTATGCTTCATTTAGAGAGCTTTTAGAGGATATTACCAATAAGTAAATTAAGAATTGTGCCATCACAGAAATTCAACAGAGATGTTAAGCTGGCAATTAAGCGTGGATACAATATTCAATTGCTTGATGATATTGTTGAAATGATAGCTGAATAACAACTACTGCCACCAAAATATAAAGATCACAAACTAATCGGAAATTATTCCGGTTGTAGGGAATGTTACATTACCCCCGACTGGCTCTTAATTTATGAAATTAGTAATGAAGAACTTATTTTGTATCTGACAAGAACTGGAACGCACAGCGATTAATTTATTTTAAGCTCCTAAAGGCATTTTTGCTTAATAGAATATACTAACAAATAAAAGAAAGAACCTTCCCTAATGATAAATTCATCAGAGAAGGTTCTTGTTATTTCTTCACCATAACTACAGCCTGTTTGCCGAGTTCGTTATATCTTGTATTTACAAGGCTTTTTGAGTATCTTGTACAAGCGTTTGTCCATGGGTCGTTGAAATAGTAATAATCTTTGTCATAGCCCGTGAGTAACAGACAATGTTCGCCGGCAGTCCAAGTATAGTAACTGCCGAGTTTATATTTTGCGTTTTCATCGGTGTAGTTTACTCTCCAAGTGGTTGTCTTAAATGACGGTGACATATTAATTGTTGCCCACACCATAATCGGCTGACCTTGTGCAACATACTTACCCGAAAGATATTCAAGACTTTTCCCGCTGATTTCTACAGCCTTGTATGATTTGTCGGAAAGGTATTTGTTCATACATTTTGCCATAATCGGAGCGTATGCACCGTAGCTGTTGGAGCTGTAGGGTGTTCCGACAAAAGCACAATTCGGATCAGGTCCTGTGTATGAACCGTTTGAATAACCGAAAGGTTTTTTTACCAAATACTTATCTGCAAATGTCGTTTCAGAAATTTTATATCCGTAGAAATTCAACAGCATTGTTGCACTACAGGTTTCACAGCCTGTCGGGAGCTTACTTTGACCGATTAACGGAACATTTGAAATCTTCTTGCTCTGTGGCATTATGTATACATTGCAAATGGCTTTTTTTCCGTTATTCAAAGTGCAAGTTACAGTTGCTTTTCCTGTCGCTACTCCTTTGACGACACCTCCGCCTCTTGTTACAGCAGCTATTTTTGAATTGCTTGATGAATAAAGTCTGTAATATGCCGCTGTACCTTTTGGAACACTGCTGTTAATGTCAAAACTCTGACCTATGTACAGTACAATTTCACTTGCGTTAAGTTTAAGAGATGTTGCAAGCGGCTTGACCGTTACATTACAGGTTGCTTGTGTACCGTTTGGCATTTTGCATCTCACAGTTGTGGTTCCTGCCTTTTTTGCGGTCATCAAACCTCCGGCTTTTTGAACAAAAGCAATATTCGGATCATCTGAATAATAAGAACGATAATAAGCTGCTGTTCCGCTCGGCACATAGCTTGAAAAATCATACTGTTCACCGACTCCAAGTGTAATACTTGTCTTATCAAGCTTTATGCTATTAGCAAGCTTTTTAACAGTAACCTTACATTTGGCTGTAAGTCCGTTATAAGTTTTTGCTGTAATTGTAGAGACACCAATGCCCACAGCAGTCATTTTGCCTTTATCGTCTACAGTAATTACCCCACTATTATCTGTAGTAAACTCTACTTGTGAAATATCTCCATTTTCAATAGTAGTAATAAGAGTATATGACTCCCCTACCCCAAGTGTTATTGTATTCTTATTGAATTTCACACTTTTAGGCGGAACAGTTGGGTTTTGGCTCTGTAGTAGGCTGTTCAGTAATCTGCTCAGTAATCTGCTCAGTATACTCTTCTGTTGAAGGTTCAGTAACTTCTTCCGTAGTTGTTTCAGTCGATTCTGTCGATGGTTCATCAACAATTGTTGTTTCCTCAACACATTCTGTAGTAGCTTCAGTATATGCTGTAGTTTCAGAATATTCAGTTGTTACTTCAGTACAAGCAGATGAGAAATTCGATATCGTTGTTTCTGTGGATGCTTCAGTTCCGTAAACCGAAGTAGTTTCTGTCAAAGATGACGGTTCTGATGTATCGAATTGAGATCCAACAATAATTTTCTGAATATTAGTGGCATCAATAACGGTCAAAACATTGTCACCATTAGTATCGTAAAGAAATTTCTCATCATCAGTTAAGTCAATCATACCTACAACATACTTTTGGACCTTGGTTGCATCTATAACTGAAAATTCGTAATTACCACCGTTAACGATAGTCGCTGCATATGGTATTATACATATCGCAGATAACAGCGTTATGATTAATAATATTGATATTGGTTGTATTATTTTTTTCATGTTTTTTTGCTCCCTTATCTGTGCCTGTTGTAATAGTCTTTGTCTGACCGTTTACAAATGTCTTTTCTACCGTATTACCGTCTGAATCGGTAACAATGTAATGAGTAAGACTGCCGTCTGATGATGTGCGATATTCACTTTCAAGCGAACCGTCAAATGTGTAATAGTAATATGAGGTTTCACCGCTTGAATAGGTAGCTCAAATGAGCCTACCTACCACATTCGTTTTAAATTTTTTCAAATATAGTTAGAATTATTAATCAATCTAAAATTTATGCCTATTTTTTTTAACTCATTAAATGCACTAAAATTGGTCTCATTGACTAACACCATTTTTTTTCATGTGAAATACAGCGAAACCACGGTATGCAATTTTTTATAAAAAGCCAAATCTTCTGGATAATCATAAGCATTCCAAGAGAAAAAATCTATAGGTTTCATCAATAAAGCCGTTGTTATTTTATTAATTCTGAAACAATGGATTTGTTGTCCTGCAGTATATCTGGGTGTTTTTATTTTACCTAATGGAATTTCATGATTTCTAAAACCATCCAAGAAATTAAAATATTCATTAGAATGATCCTTTTTATGGATCTGTCTCACAGTAAAAAAACTAAAATTCTCACTATAGCAAGTGGCAACCTTTAAGATTTTATCTGACGAAGTGCTGTCTTTTGTTGCAACTGACGATGTTGAATCCTATGAATCGGAATTTCCGGAACAACCTGCAAATATTGTTGCTGTCATTGCAAGTGTGAGGAACGCACATAGATTTTTTTGTCCGGGCATTGTCAATAAAAGTTTGTAAGTTTACTTTTTATTGTTCAATCCTCTTTCTTGTTTATTACAGACTGCATATCTTCGGGAATCTCAGCAGTAACCGTAATGTATTCATTTTTTATCGGGTGATAAAATTTCAAGCCTTGCACAATGAAGTGCCTGCCTTGAAATTTTATCAAGCTTTCCGCCGTACAAGTCATCGCCCATAAGCGGATGCCCTAAATAAGCCATATGGCAGCGAATCTGGTGTGTTCTGCCGGTTTCAAGCCACAATTCAAGCAATGTAAAATCTTTTGTTGCAACAAGCGGTTTGTAGTGCGTAACTGCTTTCATTCCGTCATCACGGACAATTCGCACCATTTTGGAATCATCACGCAAATCCATTGGCTTATCAACTACACCTTCAATATTTATTTCACCCTCGCATAAAGCGTAATAGACTTTATGCGTTTTATTTTTTACGGCATTGGCTGTAAAACGGTTTTTGGCTATGAGAACAAGCCCTGAGGTATCCTTGTCAAGTCGATTAATTGCCCGAAATACAAACGGCTTGCCGTTTTGACTGCAATAGTACGAAACAATATTTGCAAGCGTATCGCTTTGGTGCTGCTTTACAGGATGAACAGGCATGGAATGCGGTTTGTTTACCACAAGAAAATGTTCATCCTCATATCTTATATCAAGTGTCCCCTTTGTCGGTTCAATTTCACATTTTTCATCGGGAATTGCAATTGAAACGGTTTTTCCGCTTTGCACACAGTCAATTGTTCTTAAAATTTTCCCGTCCATCAAAATACCGTCTTTTTCTCTTTTCAGTCGTGTTATTATTCTTGCAGAAAGCCCGCATTTATCACGCAGAAATCTTTGAGCAAGCATATTGTCACATTCGTCAGGTACGGGAAAATACAGTCTGTCAGACATAAATCATCCTCCAAACAAAAAACAGAATTATCAGCTGAATAATAAATATTATCGGTATGCCGAGCATAAATTTAATGTGTCTTGTTTTGTGTCTGATTAATTGCATTGTAATGTACATTGCAACACTTCCTCCGAGTGCGGAGAGAATCAGCAATGTGCTTTCTCGTACTCTCCATTTGCGGTGAATTGCAAAGTATTTGTCACAGACTGTTACAATAATTGATATCAGGCTGATGATGCAAATGTATATGATGAAAATTTCCATGAGAACTCCAAAGGATGATTTGATTGAAAAACAAAAAGATTGTTCCGATTATTGTATCTGTAATAGCTATGTTAACCGTTATCTGCATAAGCTCATTTACAAGAGAAAAACCGCCCAAAAAGCAGAATGATATCAACAACATTGCAGCCTTATCATCAAAGGCAACTGCCGACACACCCGAAAGTGATGAAGAAATGCGTGGCGTGTGGGTATCATATATGGAGCTTTCTATGGAAAATAAAAGCTCAAAAACACAAAAAGCGTTTGAAGATAAATTTACCGAAATAGCACAAAAATGCCGTGAAAGCGGTTTCAACACGCTTATTGTACAGGTACGCCCCTTTTGTGACGCATTATATAAGTCAAGCTATTTTCCGTGGTCACATATTCTCACGGGTACGCAGGGTGAAAATCCTCAATATGACGCACTGCAAATTATGTGTGATATATGCAAAGAAAACAATTTGAAAATTCATGCGTGGATTAATCCATACAGAGTCAGTTCAAATGAAACTCCGAAAAAACTTTCAGACAACAATCCTTACATAAAGAATTCCGAAATAGGTATAAAAACCGATAACGGAATTTTTCTTGATCCGTCAAATGAAACTGCACAACAGCTGGTTTGTGACGGTGTAAAGGAAATTGCGGAAAATTATGATGTTGACGGGATACAATTTGACGACTACTTCTACCCTACTGAGGATGAAAGTTTTGATAAAAGACAGTATGAGGCTTATATTGAAAAATACGGTAAAGAAAACTCTATGAGTCTTGATAATTGGCGAATGCAAAATGTAAATACGCTGATTTGTAAGGTTTACAGAACAATAAAAAGTGTGGATTCGTCAGTTGAGTTCGGCATATCACCGCAAGGCAATATAGGTAACAATGACGGATTGTATGCCGATGTAAAATCGTGGTGTACCTGTAAAGGCTTTGCAGATTACATCTGTCCGCAAATTTACTTTAGCCTTGAAAACCCAGCTCTGACTTTTGAAGACTGCCTTGACAGCTGGACATCTCTTGATTTTGACGAAAATGTAAAACTGTATGTAGGTCTTGGCGGTTACAAGGCGGGTAACGGCGAATATGACGAAAAAACATGGCTTTTAAGTGACAGTATTCTTGCCGATGAATACGATATTTTGCGTAACAACAAATCTGTCAGGGGCTTTATGCTTTACAGCTATAGTTGTCTTGAGGATGATACTGCAAAAAAAAGAAATTAATAATCTGATTAACGCTTTAAACTAATTCAGCATCGCAGTAGTCATCAAATGATTTTGTGATTTTTACATCAATAATTTTACCGCAAAGACTTGTATCTTCGGAATTAATATGAACAGGCGTGTAGTTCTTTGTGTAACCCTCAAGATAACCGTGACGAAGTCTTTCAACGAGAACAGATTCACAAAGACCAACCTGCTCTTTAAGAAATTCCCTTCTGGTTTCATCGCAGACCTGCTCCATAATTTTGGCTCTCTGCTCTTTGATTTGGGGATCAATTTGATTTGGTGCTTTATCGGCAACAGTGCCTTTACGGCGTGAATACGGGAAGATATGCACCTTTGCAAAGCCGATTGACTTTACAAATTTAAGAGATGCGTTGAAATCTTCCTCTGTTTCACCTGCGATCCAACCATTACATCGGTTGTCATAGAACTGTTTTCAAAAGCGTTTCTGAGATTTGTAACAATTTCAGCGTATTCTGAACAATTGTAGTGACGGTTCATTGCTTTGAGTGTGTTATCGCAACCGCTTTGCAGTGAAAGATGAAACTGCGGACAGAACTTTGGCTGTGCGGCAAGACGGGCAATCATTTCTTTATCCATTCTTTCGGGTTCGATTGACCCGAGTCTTACACGGTCGATTCCGTCAACGGAACAAGCACATTCTACAGCATCTGCAAGATCAAAATCTTCGTCAAGTCCATAGGCGGAAAGGTTAATACCAACAAGAACAACCTCACGGTAACCGTTTGCGGCAACCTGAATAAGCTCTGCCTTTAAATCTTCGAGAGATTTTGAACGCACTCTGCCCCTTGCATACGGAATAATGCAGTAAGAACAGAACCTGTTGCAACCGTCCTCAATTTTAATGAAAGCTCTTGTATGCTCTCCTAGTGACGATACGGAAAGGTTTTCGTATTTTTCGCCTTTTCCGATATGCTCTGTTATATGAACAAATTTCTGTTTTTCTTCGAGAAACTTGTAAATTGAAGGAACGAGTTCGGCTCTCTTTGCATTGCCGAGAACGATATCGCAATTTGAAAAGTTCTCGCTTTCTTCGGGGAAAGCCTGTGGCATACAGCCGGTGAGAATAACAATTCCGTCAGGATTTTCACGGCGGACACGGTTAAGAATCTTGCGGTTTTTGCGTCACTTACTGATGTTACCGTACAGCTGTTAACGATTGTTATGTCTGCCCTGTCCCTGTCATCCGAGAGAAGAAATCCGTTCTTCAGCATGTCTTCACGCATTGCCTGTGATTCATACTGATTAACCTTGCAGCCGAGTGTAATTATATTAAAATTCATTCACTAACCATCCTTTTTGGGTAAATAGTTGAAATTGCAAAAATTCATTAATTCGTTGTTGATTTAGACAAAAATTAATGATAAAATATAGACTAGATGAACAATGGAGGTGAGATCTTGTTTTCTGTACCGATTTCCGTTAAAAATAAAAAGAAATGATTGATATGTTTGAAACTCTTGCTCACTTTCCGGATACAGTAATGATGCTAAGAAACGGCGATAATACTGTTGATGCTCATTCGTTGATGGGATTTTTTGCAATTGACGAAAAAATTCCGATTGAACTTCTTCTTGAATCAGAACCTGATGATAATCTCAAACAGGCGATTTCTAAATTTGCTTTTGTTAATGCATAAAAATAATATATACATACTGTTAAGCCCTATGACCAAAGTCATAGGGCCTTTTTGTTTGTGCTTTTAGTTATGAATTTTTGTCAACAACATGGAACTTTTTAAGGTTTCCTGTCTTTTCGCTTCTCTTGTCAAGTTCGGCAAGAACATCTTCAAGCGGAATGCCGAGCTTTACCATCATTACAGTAAGATGATAGATAAGTCTGCAATTTCATAAACAGTTTCGCTGTTATCATCATTTTTTGCCGCAATTATTGTTTCACTGCACTCCTCGCCTACTTTTTTAAGAATCTTGTCAATTCCTTTATCAAGAAGGTAGCAAGTGTATGAACCCTCTTTTGGATTATCTCGTCTGTTTTCTACTGTAGCATAAAGTGCTTCAAGAACTTCTCTGTCGTTCATATTAAAATTCTCCTCATTTTAATTTTTTAAAAAAGCAGGAATGATTTCCCGTGTGGCAGGCCGCACCTGTCTGTTCAACTGTGATAAGCAATGTATCGTCATCGCAGTCGGCATATATATCAATTACCTTTTGTAAATGACCTGATGTTGCACCCTTGTTCCAAAGCTCCTGACGGCTTCTTGACCAGAACCATGTGTAACCTGTTTCAAAAGTTTTTTGCATACTTTCACGGTTCATATATGCAAGCATAAGTACCTCACCCGTTGACTTTTCCTGAATAATTGCGGGAATAAGTTCGGATTTTACAAAATATTTATCAAGATCCATAATTACCTCAGATTTTATTTGTTACTTCAATCGCCTGTTTCAAATCGAGCGAACCTGTGTAGATTAGCCTTACCGCAGATTGCACCGTAGACATCGAGTTCTGCAAGATTAATGATATCCTTGAGAACTGCAACACCGCCGCTTGCGATAATATTGCAGCTGACTTCGTGAACAAGGTCATTAAGCTGTTTAAGGTTAGGACCTGCAAGAGTACCGTCCTGATCAATGTCTGTGAACACAATAGTCTTTACTCCGACATCCTCCATACGCTTTGCAAGCTCAATATAGTTGATTTCCGAATTGTCAATCCAACCTTCTGCACGAACCATGCCGTCCTTTGCATCAATGCCAACTACAATTCTCTCACCGTATTCTTTTACGGCATCAATAACAAGCTGCTGGTTTTTAACTGCGGCTGAACCGAGAATAACACGGTTTATTCCTCTTGAAAGATAATATTCAACCGCTTTCATATCACGGATTCCTCCGCCGACCTCAACAGAAAGTCCCGAGGCTTTTGCAACATCTGCAATAAGATCAGCATTAACAAGCTTTGCGTCTTTTGCACCGTCAAGGTCAACCATATGCATCCACTCTGCGCCTGCGTCAGCAAAGCCCTGAGCGGCAATATACGGGGACTCTGCTACCTTCTGAACGGTTGCATAATCACCCTTAAAAAGACGGACGCAATTGCCGTCTTTTATGTCAATAGCGGGTAAAATAATCATTATAACACTCCTTTAGTAGAAAGAAGTACATTTGAAGAATTTTGCTTTACTGCAAGGCGGAGTGCGTGTGCGCAAGCCTTGTACAAAGCCTCTGTAATATGGTGAGAGTTGTCGCCGTAAACAGATTTGAGGTGAAGTGTGATTTGTGCGTTAAATGCAAATGCACGCATAAATTCTACTGTCATTGAACAGTCGTAGCCGCCGCATCTTTCCTGCGGAAAATCAGCGTCGAATACAAGATAAGGTCTGCCGCTGATGTCAACAGATGCAAACGCAAGCGCTTCGTCCATAGGAACATAAAAACTGCCGAATCTCTCAATTGACTCTTTGGTTGAAAGAGCCTCTGCAAATGCTTTGCCGAGAACTATACCTGTGTCTTCAACGGTGTGGTGCTCGTCAACATAGAGGTCGCCTTTTACCGAAACCTCAAGTCCGAATCTGCCGTGAGTGGCAAACGAATTGAGCATATGGTCAAAAAAGCCTATGCCTGTATCAATTTTAATATCGCCACCGTCAAGATTAAGTTTTAGCTTTATGTCGGTTTCCTTCGTTTTACGCTCAACATATGCACTGCGCATATAATCACCTCGATAAATAAGTTTTAATGCAACTTATCAGTTCTTCGTTTTCTTCTTCTGTGCCAACGGAAATTCTGATGTAATCGCCCATAAAACGGATTACAATTGAATTGTCCTTTAGATAGTTCCACAAGTCTTTGCCGAATGATGTTTTAACAAAAACAAAGTTTGCACAACTGTTGTAAACCTTAAAATCATCGAAAAGAGCGGACAACTCCAATAAGTCATTATACAGCTTTTCTCTGTTTCTGACAATTGTTTTTTGTCTGTTTTTGAGATAATCTTTATTTTTATATATTATACTGCCGACAACCTGAGAAAATGTGTTCACATTGTACGGAGATTTTACCGCTTTTACAGCTCTTGAAATTGTTTCATTTGCAACGGCAAAACCGAGTCTGAGAGCCGCTGAGCCGACTGCCTTTGATGCGGTTCTGAAAATAATGAGATTTGAATACTTTTCAACCTCATTAATAAGACTCTGAACCCAGAAATCCATATATGCTTCGTCAAGAATTACAAGTGCATTTACGCTTGTAACAAGCCTGCGTGCATCTTCGGCGGTCATCCCCTGCCCTGTCGGATTGCATGGGTTTGAAAAGAGTAAAAGTTTGATATTGTCACGATTTACCTTTTCAATAAGTGCATCCGTATCAATTGAAAGGTCGTCGGATTTGATAAATGTGTCACATTCAACCTCACAGATTGATGAATAGAATTTGTACATTGAAAAATCGGGAGCAACGCAAAGCATCCTGTCCCCTTTTTCCATAAATGCGGCTTCAATCAAAAAGATAAGTTCATCTGAGCCGTTACCTGCGGTTACATATTTTGGATTGATTCCGTAATAATCCGCAAAAGCCGTAACAACCTTTTCCGCAAGTGGATCGGGATAGCGGTTGAAATCAATTGTATCAATTGCATTTTTGATTTCTTCTTTGATGAAATCGGGATAATTTTCGGGACATTCGTTTGCATCAAGTCGAATTTTATATGTACCGCTGATTGGTTCATACGGTTCAAGTTCACGGATTTTTTTGTTTAATTCATAAGACATTGCATAACTTCCATTCTTATTTCATATCGAAACGCACTTTAATTGAATTTGCGTGTGCTGTAAGTCCTTCTGTTTCTGCAAAGCGAACTACATCTTCGGCGTCTTTTCTCAAAGCGTCTTCCGTATAGTAAATAAAGCTTGATTTCTTTACAAAGCTGTCTACCGAAAGAGGTGAGAAAAATCTTGCCGTACCGCTTGTCGGAAGAACATGATTAGGACCGGCAAAATAGTCGCCCAGAGGTTCGGGACTGTAGTTGCCGAGAAATACAGAGCCGGCATTATCAAGCTTGCCGACATACTCCATTGGGTTTTCACAACAAACCTCAAGATGTTCGGGAGCAAGCTCATTAGCAAATTCAATTGCCTGTGACATATCACTGCATACAATGACTGCACCGAAATTGTCAACCGATGAACGGATAATATCTTTTCTTGAAAGAGCGGTCATCTGCTTTTCAAGCTCTGTTTCAGTTTCTTTGGCAAGCTCTTCGCAGTCGGTAAGCAGAATTGCAGACGCAAGCCTGTCATGCTCTGCCTGACTCATAAGGTCTGCGGCAAGGAATTTTGGATTTGCAGACTTATCGGCAATGATGAGTATTTCACTCGGACCGGCAATCATATCAATGTCAACTGTTCCGTAAAGAAGTTTTTTTGCTGTTGCAACAAAGATGTTGCCGGGACCTACGATTTTATCAACCTTTGGTACGGATTCTGTACCATATGCAAGTGCGGCTACTGCCTGTGCACCGCCCATAAGGAAGATTCTGTCAACACCTGCTACCTTTGCGGCGGCGATGATATTCGGATTTGGTGTACCGTCCTTCTGCGGAGGTGTACACATAATAATTTCCTCAACACCTGCAATTTTAGCTGGAACTGCGTTCATAAGAACTGATGAGGGATATGCTGCAGTGCCGCCCGGAACATAGATACCTACTTCTTTTAAGCCTCTGATTCTCTCGCCCATCATTACGCCGTTATTCTTTGTTGTGAGCCAGCTTTGCTGAACCTGTCTTTTATGGAAGTCTGCAATATTTGCGGCTGCCTTTTTGATTGTTTCAAGATAATCCTTATCGCATTTTTCAATAAGGCTGTCGATTTCATCTGAAGTAATTTCCACCTTTTCAGGTGCTTTTCCGTCAAATTTAACGGTATATTCTTTTACGGCTTTATCACCGTTCTCTGCAACATTTTCGATGATTTCCGAAACAATCGGAACTACATTTTTATCTGAATTCTGAGCTCTCTTTTTGAGCAAATCAATAAATTCATATTTCGTTTTTTCCGTCTGCTACAACAGTTGTAATCATTTTGTGACAGCCTCCAGTTTCTTCTGCAATTCTTCAATTTCAGCCTTGCGCAGTTTAAGACTTGCCGTATTGGCAATAAGTCTTGCTGAAATATCACATACCCATTCAATTACTTCAAGTCCGTTAGCCTTGAGCGTTGAACCTGTTTCTACTATATCTACAATACCGTCTGCAAGACCTACAAGAGGAGCAAGTTCAACCGAGCCCTCAATCTTAATGATTCTTACATCCATATTTTTATCGTCAAAAAATGCCCTGGTTACATTGGGATACTTTGACGCAATTGTCTTTGTTTTGTAACCACCGTAAAAATCGGAGTCCTTTTTTGTAGCAAGAGCAAAACGGCACTTGCCGAATCCTAAGTCGAGAAGTTCATAAAAAGATGAACCGTTTTCAAGAATTGTATCCTTGCCAACGACACCAAGGTCACACACACCGTGCTCAACATATGTAATTACATCTGCGGCTTTCGCAAGCACAACTTCAAAATCATTATTGCCGATCGGAAGAATAAGCCTTCTTCCCTTGTTTTTTACTTCATCACAATTATATCCGATTTTTTCAAGAAGTTCAATTGTGGTCTTTTCAAGTCTGCCCTTTGTCAGAGCAATTCTTAATGGTTTCATATTTAATCCTTTCCGACAGCTTGATTATATACTTTCAACTTTTGCAATCCCTCTTGATTTTGCAAACTGTTCTGTTTCTTCAAGAGTTTCA
>ENA-OQMZ01000243-OQMZ01000243.1-human-gut-metagenome-genome-assembly--contig:-NODE-243-length-23899-cov-8.522968_pt1 | contig 23899 bp, 21 predicted proteins | sample MGYA00242621_ERZ504862 | MGnify/ENA primary metagenome ERZ504862 (study PRJEB26092, sample SAMD00036393) | human gut metagenome | host: Homo sapiens | study: EMG produced TPA metagenomics assembly of...
CGAAATGGGATTGGACAATGTCTCGATAGTGCGCTCCCGAGCCAACGCCGTAATCGAAGCCGTCCGCGGTTCGAACGGTGGCCGGAAGCAGGGGAGAGGATGCCGTCGATCTCGACGGAAATCCCATCCCGGTCAGGCATCCGTTTGCGTGGTGACCTGCCGTGCGGTCGCGCCGATGACCAAACTATCCGGATGGACGCTGCCGTTGCTGGACAAAGGCGGACGGCTGGTCGCTTGAAAGGACGATCCGCGCAGGAGGAAATCGTCAAGGCCACCAAAGAGATCTCCAAAAACGGCGGTATCCATCCCCGCGTGGTGGAGGCCGAGGTCGGTCCGGGTCTGGAACCGACGCATGTGCTGATGGTGGACAAGCGATAAGTTATCCACAAAATCGCGTGAGTTATCCACAGTATCCACAATCGCGGAAATGTGTTACGAAGCATCTTGAAGAAGCTTGGAATTGCAACGATTGTTCTGTGGATAACTTTTGGGTGGTCGGATGAGTTATCCACCAACTATCCACCGTTGTTCACAATGGTGCACATGGCCGTGAACAGGTGAAAATCTGTCCACCCAAATGATGAAACTTGATTGTTGAATATGTATAGGAAGGCTAGTTCATGACTGGACCTGAAGAACCAGACAATTTGACGTCGATGGAATCCGCCACGGAAACCATCAAGCGAATCTTCGAAGGCTCGACATCCCCCGTAGGCGCGCAAATCGCTGATGAATCGACGCGATACAAGGCATTGGAGCATGCGGTCTGCCCGAAGCCGGCCGAAACACGCCTGATCGCAGTCGCCAACCAGAAAGGTGGCGTCGGCAAAACCACATCCGCGGTGAACCTGTCCGCGGCCTTGGCCCGTTTCGGATGCAAGGTCCTGCTTATTGATATGGATCCGCAGGGCAACGCCTCCACGGCATTGGGTGCCCCGCACGCCTCCGGTCAGCCTTCGGTGTATGACGTCATCGAAGGACGCAAGCGCATCGCGGAAGTCAAGTGCACGTGCCTGATTTCGACAACCTCGACGTGGTCCCCGCATCCATCGATTTGAGTGGCGCCGAACTTGAGGTCGCCGACATGGCGGACCGCAACTCGCTGCTGAAGAACGCGGTGGACGAGTTCCTCGCCACCAGCGAAGAGCATTACGATTACGTGATCATCGACTGCCCGCCGAGCCTGGGTCTGCTGGTGATCAACGCCATGTGCGCCGTGCACGAAATGCTGATTCCGATTCAGGCCGAGTATTACGCCTTGGAAGGTTTGGGCCAGCTCATCAACACCATCGGACTGGTGCAGGAACATTACAATCCGTCGCTGCTGGTCTCCACGATGCTCATCACCATGTACGACAAGCGCACGCTGCTGAGCCGCGAAGTGCATGGGGAAGTGAAGAAGCACTATCCGACAATCGTGCTCGACACCACCATTCCGCGCACGGTGAAGATTTCCGAAGCGCCAAGCTTCAACCAAAGCGTGATCGCATACGACCCCAAGGGCATGGGTGCGATCGCGTACTGCGAAGCCGCGCTGGAACTTTCGCGTCGTTCCGATACGGTGCTGCAGGCAATCGATGCAAGAAGGAATGAGAACTGATCATGGCAACTAAGTCGCGTTTGGGTAAAGGTCTTGGCGCACTGTTTCCTTCTCTTCCGGGGGAGCCGCAGCATCAGGAGCATGCGGCGCCTGCCGCTGCCGCCAAGGAAGTCAAGGCTTCCAAGACTGATGGGCATGTGGAATCCAAGAGCGCGTCCGCTACCGCACAGGCATCGGTGAACGCCGTGCAGGGGATGAAGCATGCTGTTTCACGTGAAACAACCAAGAAAAACCAGCATCGTCGTGCCAGCATGCCGTCGATTTCGTTGAACGAAAGCGCGCATCCCGCGGACATGTTCTTCGGCTCCACCGCTCAGCCAGCTTCCGAACAGGGCGAGCAGCAGGGGAGTGTTTCACGTGAAACCACGCCGACCGAACATAAGAAGGACGAACCGGAACTGCTTCCCGTGCAGGGTGGATATCTGGTTGAACTGCGTTTGAGCGACGTCGGTCCCAATCTGCATCAGCCACGTACCATTTTCGATGAAGACGACCTGCGCGAGCTAGCCGAATCCATCAAGGAAGTCGGCGTACTGCAGCCAATCGTCGTACGCAAGCGTCCGCAATCGCAAATCGAAGCCGCCCGCAGGGGAGCCACAGCCAAACCGGCCGAACCGCACAACATGTTCGACGGGCGCATGGATAGCATGTACGAGCTCATCATGGGCGAACGTCGTTGGCGCGCATCGCAGATCGCCGGCCTGAAAACGATTCCGGCCATCGTCAAAACCACCGCCGATGACGACATGCTACGTGACGCACTGCTGGAAAACCTGCATCGCGTCGCGCTGAATCCACTGGAAGAGGCGGCTGCCTACCAGCAGATGATCGACGATTTCGGCCTGACGCAGGCCCAACTGTCCAAGTCGGTGTCAAAATCCCGTCCGCAAATCGCCAACACCTTGCGATTGCTCAACCTGCCGGCCGCCGTGCAAAAGAAGGTCGCATCCGGACTGCTGTCCGCGGGCCACGCGCGTGCGCTGCTGGGACTGCGACGGAAGCGGATATGGAACAGCTGGCCACGCGCATCATCGCCGAGGGACTGTCCGTACGTAGCACCGAGGAAATCGTGTCGATGAAGGCCGCCGAAAGCGACCAGCCCAAGAAGCCGAAGGCAGCAAGCTCAATCCGTGGCTGGTACCCCCGTTCAGGTTGGTCTGGAGCAGCGTTTCGGCACCAAGGTCTCCATCAAGGGATCGAAGAAGCACGGGCGAATCGAAATCGTGTTCAAATCGGAAGACGATATGAAACGCATCGTCGACCTGCTTATGCAGCAGCAGAGCTGAACGAACCGAGCCAATCGAGCTCTGCGAGCGATAATGATTTGAACGATTTGAGCCTTACTTGAGCGAATCGAGATAAGCCTGCGCGTCCAGCGCGGCGCGGCACCCCATGCCCGCCGCGCTGATGGCCTGCCGATAGACGCTATCCACGCAGTCTCCCGCGGCGAAAACGCCGGGTTCGCTGGTACGCGTGCTGGCGCCATCGACCGTGATATAACCAGCTGAATCGACGTCTACAAGCCCGTTAAGAAAAGCAGTGGCAGGAGTGTGCCCAATCGCCATGAAAACGCCGTTAGCGGGGATTGCAGAGGTCTTTTCGGTGGCGGTGTTGCGCACCTCCACCTCCTGTACGCCGTTCTCGTCGCCGCGAATCTCCTGCACCACAGCGTCAAGCATGAAATCGATTTTCGGATTGCGTTGCGCACGCTCCACCATGATGCGGGAAGCACGGAACGTGGAACGCCTATGAATAAGGGTGACGGACGAGCCGAAACGGGACAGGAAATCAGCTTCTTCGAAAGCGCTGTCGCCGCCGCCGACCACCACAATCGGCTTGTTGCGGAAGAAGAAACCATCGCAGGTGGCGCAGTAGGAGACACCTTTGCCTGCGTATTCCGTCTCGCCTGGCACGCCCAGCTTACGATAGTTTGAGCCTGTTGCGATGACCAGCGCGCGTGCGTCGTACACGTCGCCGCCGTCAAGGGTGACGGTTTTGATGCCGGAATCGGCATTCGAAGCAACCGAAACAACATCGTCCCAAACGATATGCGTGCCGAACCGTTCCGCCTGCTTGCGCATATTGTCCATCAGATCCGGACCCATGATGCCATCGGGAAAGCCTGGGAAATTCTCCACTTCGGTGGTGTTGACCAACTGGCCGCCGGGCGTCAGCGCGCCGGCGACGACCAGCGGCTCGAAGCCGGCGCGGCCAAGATAGATCGCGGCAGTATAGCCAGCCGGGCCGGAACCGATAATCACCACATCACGCATATCATTCATGGTTGCTACTGTAATGCAGTTTCCACGACGGTTGCGGGCGGTTTTGCAGATGGCGTTCAAAAAAGCGTCAAAAAGGCGTTCAAAAAAGTCAGCTATCCGTCACGTTGTTTCACGTGAAACAAAAGGAGGGTGTGCGGAACAATCCGCACACCCTCCTTGTCTGCCGATGCGTCAGAAAATCTGCACCGAATCGATGTACAGCTGGTTGCCGGGAAGGCTGTCGAACGGCACCCACAAGAGGATGTCCTGGGTCTCCACGGCCTTGTTGAACTTGATTTCGGTGGTGCCGCTGGCGTCGAACTCGAACTGGGCGACCTGTTCACCCTGGTTCGGGCTGGACTTGGCGTTCACGCGAATGTAGCCCTGGCCGCCGGAAGAACGGATCTTGATGACCATGCGATACGCTTTCTGGGGCTGGCTGAGGTGGAGGTAATAACCGTAACCCTGTTGTCCGTCCGGATTGGACAGGAACTGGCGGTTGTCGATCTCATACGGAGTCGTGTTCTCCGGCATCTTCGGCTCCGGAACCTTCCGCACCTTCTTATCCGAAGTCACCACCTTGTCGACGTCCTTCTTGGCGGAATGGCTCTTCTTCGTGGTTTTCTTCGGCTTGCTGGAATCGGAGCTGCCGTTGTCGGAGCTGTTGGCATCGTTGGAATCGTTGTTTGCATCGCTGGCGGAGCTGCTGCCATTGCCGGAATCGCCATTATCGCCGAAAGGCACGTCGTCAAGGTTCATTTCCGGCCACGGATTGTTGGAATTCGTATTGGTGATGCCGTCATCCGGCTTCTTGGTCAAACCATGAATGGCGAATCCCAATGCGACGGCCACCACAATGAACGCGACCACAATGGCCACGACCTTGGTGGTGAGCTTGCCGAACAATTTGGCATTGGCGACCTCGGCCGGACTGGAGGAAGAGGCTTTAGGGGCAAAGCTCGGCGGCACCGCAACGGGGGTTCCGTTTTCGTTCTGATATGCCGCGTCGATCGCTTCCTGCTCCGCCTTCAACGCGCGTGCGGATTCCTCGCCCGGCTCGATGACCCGTCCGTCAGGTCCAATCACCGGAATGCGACCGGTCTTCTCCAATTGCGAATCGTCCGTATGATAATCGCCCTGCGGCGACGGCGTGGAAACACGGATGGGGAAGGAGAACGGCGAATCCACATCTTCGGAGGATCCGTCGAGGTCCTCTTCGCTGAGTAGTTCGCGGCTGTTGTTCCACAGCGATTTCACGGCACCGCCGGTCGCGGCCATACCCTTGGCCAAGGCTTCCTTGCTGTCGGAGAAATCAGTGTGTGGTTCAGGCGCTTCGAACGTCATTTCCGGAATGCTTCCGGTTTCAGCCAGCGTATCGGGCAAGGCGATGGCATCCTGCTCGAGAATCTGCAGCAGGGGCACGTTCACAATCGAGCATTCCGAATCCGCGGACGGTAACGCAATATCGGGGCCGTTAAGCTTCGCCAGCGGCTCGTAGTCGCCCAGCAACGCCTCCAATTCGGCGATGGTGGCCATCGGAACGGTCGGGAAACCGTCCTTCTCCTTGAGATCCAGACCACGCTTGCAAATCACGCGGAACTCCATCGGCACGTTCGGTGAAATCGCGTCAAGATGGTAGTTCGTGGACAGCGTCGACGGCGTGCGCGTCAGCAGGGAATACAGCAGGGAAGCGACCTGGCGAATCGCAAGCTGCTCCTGGTTTTCCACGGATTGCACGCGCGAAGTATCGGCCAGCATGATGCTTACCGGCGCGTCGGCGATTTCAATGCCGTTGCGGGTCAATCGCACGGTGTCCGTGCTGATCGAGAAATGCGTGAGATTGTCTTTCTGCAACACGTGCAGGGCTTCGACGACCTCACCAAGAATGGAACGGATCGCGGTGAAGCTCAGCGGCTTGCTGGACTGCGTGAGATACTCGCTCAACGACATGCCGGCATCGAGCTGCGTGATCACCAACGCCACCTCGCCCACGTGCTGAAGCTGCAGCACCTGCGTGAAATGGGCGTCGTGGGAAATCGCCAGCATGGAGGCCGTCGCATTGACGTCCTGCAAAGCCTTGCGGTTGTTGACGATAAAAAGCTGGCAATCCCGGGCAAGCACGTGATCGCTTGCCTTCCAAACCTGCAAGCCGGTTTCCTCGCGCAATGGCGAAACCAGCACATAGCGGTTGCTGATGGTATCTCCCAGTTGAGGTTTCATGGTTTCCTTCAACTCTGTAACGATTGTTCTACCTACGCTGTTATTCTTGGTCGCCGTTTTCGGCGGTACTTTGCTCAAGTTTACCGTTGGGGCTGGCCGTTCCGCCAGACTTAGGCTTGTTGCCAAGCCCTGGTATGCGGGCGGCGAGCATGCCCACGACCGAAGTGAGCTCCTCGGCACGCAGCGCCCACAGGCACGCCAGATAGACGATGGCGATGACGATGGTGAGCAGTATCGCGGACAGAACCGCCTGACCCCAGTTCATAGTGCCGTCGTCGGGGCCGATATGCGCTCCGACCAGCCGGTAGACGCCGTTGCGGCACAGCAGGCCAATCACGCAGGCGGCTATCGTGGCCACCAGCGCCTTCGCATAGGCGGTGATGATGCGCTTGTCGTCCACATCGCCGTCGAAACGGGAACGGAGCATGTGCGTAAGCAGCGGATACGGCAGGATGAAGCTCACCGAAATCGCCAATCCGATGACGGTGATCCACTGCGTGGGCGGCAGAATGAACGTCGACGCGATGATGACGCCACCCTGGATGGCCATGGTGATCGCCATGAAAATAAACGGATGCTTGCCGTCTTCGAACGCGTAGAACGTGCGTTGGATGACCAAATACGAGCTGGAAAGTGGCAGGCCGATGCCCAAAGCGGCGAGCGGCGCGCTGATGAGCAGCGCCTCACGCACGCTGATGGACGGCAGCAGTGCGAGGATGATCGGCAACGGAAGCACGATGAACGCCGCTGCGAAGAAGCACATGATGAGATTGAGATTACGCAGGGCCGAGCTCAGATCCTTGCGCGCCTCGTCGATATTGCGGTCCGCGATGGCTTTCGATATTTTCGGGAAGATCGCAGTGGCGATGGACACGGCGATCAGCGAATACGGCAGCATGTAGATGGTGTACGCATTCTGATACGAGGCGTTGCCGGCCACGTCCAACTGGCTCATATGCAGCTGTTCCGAAGCTTGAACGGCGCGCTGGTGGCCACGCGGGTGACGATGATGTTGACGATCTGATCGACGCCGACGATGCCGAGGCTCCACGCGGCGACCGGTCCCATCGAACGTAGTCCGATGCCGTGAACGCCGAATTTCGGACGGTATTTCAGGCCGATTCTCGTCAAAGGAATGAACAGCACCAGCGCCTGGAACGCCACGCCAAGCGTCCAAGTGCCGGCGGTCAGCGCGATTTTCGTCGGCGTCCAGAAGTCCAGCGGACGTTCCGTGGCCCTGCCGAACATCGCGATGAACGCGCCGAAACCGATGCAGCTGATGATGTTCGCGCCGACCGAGCTCCATGCATACGTGACGAAATGGTCCTTCGCCGCGAGAATCTGCCCGATCACCGTATACAGGCCGTAGAAGAAGATCTGGGGCATGCACCACAAGGTGAAGGAGGTGGCGAGGGCCATGGTTTCGGCGCTGCCGTTGATATACAGTTTGGTCAACAACGGCGTGGCAACGGCCATGAGCAGCGTCACACCCAACAACAAGGTGATGGCAAGGGTGATGAGCTTGTTGAGCTTGGTTTCGGCGTCCTTCGATTTCAGCGTGCGCACGATCTGCGGCACAAGCACCGCGTTGAAGATGCCGCCGGAAACCAGTGTGTAGATGACCTGCGGAATCATCGAACCGGCCTGGTAGGCGTTGGCGGCATAGCCGGTGGTGCCCAAGGCCCAGGCAAGCAGGATGGTGCGGATTTGGCCGGTCACGCGCGAAGCGGCGGTACCGGAGGCCATGATCAGTGAGTTACGGCCAACGGAAGAACTCATTCGTCGGGATCCTTCTTACGGTTGAATTGACGCCACAGTCCCACAGCGCCCAAGAGCACGGCGAAGCCGATGATGACGAAACCGCTCTTGTCGCTGATCTGCAGCGCGCTGGTGATGTGGGTGACCTGCGTGGCTCCAAACGCTGCACCATTCCTGTCGAACAGGCTGATGGTGGCGTTGGCGGTGCCGGACGTGGACACACGGATGGTGAACGCCACCTGTGCCTCGCCGTGGGGCGGCACCTGCACGGTGTCGAATCGGGACGTGACGATCTGCATGGAATCGGTCAGCGACGAGACCTTCACCTTTACCGGGTACGGGTGGCTGTTGCTGATGGTCACCGGCATTTTCGCGGTTTCGCTGACCACGTTCACGCTTTCCGTCGGCGTGATCGCCACACCGTTGATCAGCAGGGCCGCGAGCTGGTTCGCGCCTTCCGCCATCGTGCTTCTGGAAGGGCTTTCGCCGCCCAACGCGTGCAGGGCCATGATGGTGTGGGCGTTCGTCAGCTGCCTGCTCCAGGTGTTGACGTCGGATTCGTCTTTTCCGTTCGGCTTGACGAGGATCGACGTATTGAAACGTTTGATGTTGCTCGATGAGTTCGCCAGCGCGCTCAGAGTCTGCTGGACGTCGCTGCGCATGCTATCGGTAAGGCCGTCCGTTTGGGGAAGATCGGTTGACATGCTGGCCGCATCTTCGGAGATGTCGGCATCCTTCAACGTGGCAAGGTCAGTGAGGTTCAGCCACGGCGACTGCTCGATGTCGCTCATCAGCGCGTCTACAACACTGGGGTCGGAATCCTCGTTCAGACAGACCAGCAGGTTGCGTTCCGCATAAGGCTGTTCCATCTGGTAGAACGCGCTTTGCGCGACGAATCGCGCCAATCTGCCGGCCGTGGTTCCCTCGCTGTCGGCGTTGGCATCGTCACTGGTCGCCTTGCCTTGGGCCAGGCCGGAAAGCACATTCTGCGCGGAAAGCACGGTGACGTCCCCGGCGTCGGTGGAGACCACCGTCTTGCCGGTACGTACGGTAGCCGCATCGTCCTCTTCGAAGTCATGCGTGGCGATGACGGTGCCGTACCCCTGCTGGCGGGCCTTCGTCAACGCTTGTAGGTCCAATTGCCGTTGCCCTGCCACGCGTATGCGGTGATGTCCGCGTTGCTGTCACCCAATGCCGATTGATAGGTTTTCCGGGCTTTGGCTGCGGACCATTGACGGTCGTTGATACCGGCTGCGCTGTAGGCCGGAGCGTTGTTCATGGCGCTGTAGGCGGTTATGTCGAACAATGCGGGCTGGGTGATGCCGTCGACCCGCGTTGGCATCGCCATCGCCTGCAGGTAGGTCGGATCTCCTACGACCTGCAGCATGTCGTGCTTGGCGAAGGTCTGCTGCAACGATTTGAGCCGTGCGTCGTCATCCTTGCTGGGCATGGCGATTTTCGCCAGTTTCGAGGAGGAAATACCCCCTTCATCGACCAGCTGTCCAAGCAGCTTGCTGTCGGTGGTCCACCCGTTGGCGGCCAGCGGCTGGGCGACGGTGATGTGCAGCGCCGGCGTGCTGGGCGTGTGGAGTCCCGCGCCGGTGCGCGTCACGAACGTATGCGATTGAGTAAGGGGGGTTTCGTTGGCGGAATAGCTCAGCAGCACCGGCTTCGGCCCCCAAGAGTTGATGGCCGCGAGCGATTCCTGATGGGCGTCCGCGTCGATGCTCACGTTGGCGCTGGCTCCCGGCTGCAACGCGGGCACATCGGCCTGTCCCACGGATTGCGGGGTGGGGATTCGCCCGTTGCCTTCAGACCAATCCTGGATGTCGTTGCGCGAAACGAACGTGTAGAAGGCGTTCATGGCCAGCGTCAGCGTTCCTGCGGGAATCTCCTGTCCGGTCGTGTTGGTCACCGTGGCGTTCAGATGGTATCCGGAGGTGTCCGTCAATACGGCCGTGGAAGAGTTGATGGACAACATACCGTCCGTCGACTCCGCCGATGTGGTCGATTCCATGGCCCTTGCCGATGGCGTGGGTGCGTATAACAACATCAACGCATGGTCAATACCATGGCGAGGATGGATGATAACGCGCGAAGGCCACGCGAAACGTGCCGTTGTGCGGATTGATTCACTATTACGCCTGTCTGTTGAGTTTCCTTGCGTACAACCATGCTATCTTCCGTTCGTTCGGATAGCTCAGCACATCGTCCAAATCAGCAAAATCCACCCAAATGGCGTCTTCGGCTCATGGTCGGGATCGCCTTCGACGGTCAGCTCGCCGCCGATCTGCCGCAACGCGAAGTGGTGCACCAGCTTGTGCACGCGTTGGCTGGTACCGGTGAACCAATAGTCGATGGTGGCGATGGAATCGACCACCTCGCCCAGAATGCCGGTTTCCTCATGCACTTCGCGCACGGCCGTCTGCTGCGGCGTTTCGCCTTTTTCGATATGTCCCTTCGGCAGGCACCATTCCAAATGCCCGCTGCGTGAATGACGTGCGATGATCGCCACGCGACCCTTGTCGTCGAACACCAGCCCGCCCGCCGAATACTCGCGCACCACCGGCAGCTCCTGCGCGTCAAGCGATGCGAACGTGGTCGGACCATCCGCGGTGCGCCGGCGCGGCATCATCGCCGGCGTAGGCGCGCTCGGCGTGATGATCGTGCGCTGCTGCAATTGCTGTAGTTGTTGCAGCTGCTGCAGCGAAACCGACTGCGATGTGTACAGCAGTTCGTCCGGTTCCAGCGGATTTTGGGCATGGTCGTCCGCAGCATGGGCAAGCATGCGTGCAAGGTCTGCGGGCGTAATCATGATTCCAACCATACTCAATTCTGTGTGCAGGTGGGGTAACGGTATGCTGGTAAACGGAAAACTTGTGGTGCTGAAAGGTATGGCGTGAACTTCGAAGTGTGGCCAGAGGCCATTGAATTAGGACGTATGTTTGCTGCGGAAGGCTATGAACTGGCACTGGTCGGGGGTCCTGTCCGCGACCTGCTGCTGCATCGCAAATCGCATGATTTGGATTTCTGCACATCGGCGCGTCCCGAGCAGTTTGAGCATATTCTGCGCCGTTTTGGGCATGATGGCTTCTGGGATATGGGCCGCAAATTCGGCACGCTCGGCGCGATGCGCAGGCGTGAGGACGGCACCGAGGTGAAAGTGGAGGTGACCACCTACCGTTCCGACACGTACGACCCCGACTCGCGCAAGCCGGAAGTCAATTACGGCGACACGCTGGAAGGCGATCTTTCCCGCCGCGATTTCACCGTCAACGCGATGGCGTTGCGTGTTCCGGAACTCGAATTCGTCGATCCGTTCGGCGGTGCGAACGATTTGGCCAAAGGCGTGCTGCGTACCCCCGTCGATCCGCGGCAGTCGTTCGACGACGATCCGTTGCGCATGATGCGCGCCGTGCGTTTCGTGGCGCAGCTCGGCTTCCGCATCGAGCCGGAAACCGCCGAAGCGCTGTCCGACATGGTCGATCGCATCGAAATCGTCTCCGCCGAACGTGTGCGCGACGAACTGGTCAAGCTGCTGCTGTCCGATCGCCCGCGCGCCGGCATCGAAGCGTTGGTCGATTCCGGTCTTGCCGACATCGTGCTGCCGGAAATTCCCGCGCTGCAGCTGGAAATCGACGAGCACCATCGCCATAAGGACGTGTTCGAACACACCATGATCGTCATCGAACGCGCCGTCGCCCTCGAAACCGGTCCCGACGGTCCGGTGCCGGCCCCGGACCTGACGCTGCGTCTGGCGGCTCTGCTGCACGACATCGGCAAGCCGAAGACCCGTCGTTTCGAAGCGGGCGGCAAGGTGAGCTTCCACCGTCATGACGCCGTCGGCGCGAAGATGACACGCAAGCGTTTGAAGGCACTGCATTTCGACCACCACATGGTCGAGGACGTCAGCGAGCTGGTCAACCTGCATCTGCGCTTCCACGGCTACGTGGAGGAGCCGTGGACGGATTCCGCGGTCCGCCGCTACGTCAAGGACGCTGGCCCGCTGTACGAGCGTCTGAACCGCCTTACGCGCGCCGACACGACCACGCAGAACAAGCGCAAGGCCATGATGTTCTCGGCGGCCATGGACGAGATGGAACAGCGTGTGCGCGACCTGAAAGAAAAGGAAGACTTCGACGCGATCCGTCCTGACCTCAACGGCGACGAGATCATGCAGCTGCTAAGCATCGAACCAGGCCCGATGGTCGGCAAGGCGTACAAGCACATGCTGGAATACCGCCTCGATAACGGTCCAGTGGAGCGTGACGTGGCCGTTGCCGAGCTGGAACGCTGGTACAAGGAGCAGGGCGAATAGCGATTGACATGCGGTGGTTTCGCCGCATGCATGGAACAGTGTGCTTGGAACAGCTCGAATACGAAAACCCGCGTTCCCGATTGGGGGAGCGCGGGTTTTTCATATTGCCTATATCGATTTCGATTGGCGGTCAGCTTTGCGGATTCACCGCATCATGTTCGGGCGCCTTGGCAGGTCGGTCATCTTGTCCACCGCGACGCAGCCTGGATGCCGGTGATCGCCTTGCCTGCGGCGGGAACCTTCTTCGTATCCTGCAGATTGTCGAATGTGGCGCCCACGATGACGTCGATCAGCTGGTCCTGACGGTCGTCCATAACCAGCATGGCATCGGTGAAATTGCTTGCCACGGTGTACGCCTGATTCACGCCGTTCTTGCCGAAGACGATCATCGTGCGATCCACCTTCTTGGTGTAGTTGTCCGGCGTCTGGGGGTTGAACTCGCGGTTCTGCAACGCGTCGCTCACCGCCTTGGCGAAGCCGGAGAACTTCGTGCCGTTGAGCACACGCAGCGTGATGTTGCGATTCTCCACATACTTGGCCTTGTTGCCGTCGGCTTCCTTGATGGGGCACGGTGCCTGCTGGCCGTAGTTCGGCTGTACGGCGGCCGACTTGACGTTGCCCAGGCCTCCGACATGGAAAAAGAACAGCAGGGACACCACCATGGCGACCACCATGACGGCTCCGACGATGCTGAACACCGTCTTCTGACGGCGGTGAATGTACTCTTTGCGCGCGGCGCGCTCGTCGTTAGCCTGGGTCATTTACGAATTCCTTTTGAACAAACCAATTGCCATCAACTTTACTGTCATGCGGTGATATGTGTCATGCGGTGATATGCACAATCGGTCGGGCTGGGGCGTTCGTGGCGATGATGCGATCGACGCAACGGCTGTCCTGCCATGCCCGCTGCACGGCGTCCGCCGCATCCTCCGTCGGCACGAACGCGATGACGGACGGGCCGGAACCGGAGACGAACGCCTGGCTGGCTCCCGCACGCAAGGCTTCCTCGATCGCCTGTCGCTACGCGGATGCAGGGAGACCGCCGCCTTCTGCAGGTGGTTCTCATCGCCATCGCCGGCACCGATCTGATCGAATGTGGCATACACTTCCGGCGTGCGCAGTTCCGCACGGTATGCGCCGACCAGCAGATGGCCGGTAAACCCACGTTCCGTAAGATCGCGTACGATATCGCCATCGTCATCAAGCTGTTCGATGCGTTCGCCGAAACCGGTGCCGCGCGCGTAACCGCCGGTCAGACAGAACGGCATGTCCGCGCCCAGCGTGGCCGCGACTTCCTGCAGGCGTTCGATCGGCCAATCGAGATCCCACAACGTGTTCAATGCCAGAATCGTCGCCGCCGCATCGGCGGAACCGCCGGCCATGCCCGCGCCGACGGGGATGCGCTTGTCGATGTTCAACGCCACGTCCGGCTCATGGCCGCTCGCTTCGGCCATGGCGAACAATGCCAGCACGGCGTGGTTGCGGCGCATATCGCTGCCGGAAGAGGCCAGGTCGCCCAGATACGCGCCCTCGAGATTCAGCGAGAAGCCGCTTCCCGGCGCTTTGCGCGTGGCGGTGACGGTGTCGTATACGCCGACCGCGCAATAGATGGTGTCGAGTTCATGACGGCCGCCCCATTCGGCATGCGACGGGCCCACATGCAGGGTCAGATTCGTTTTCGCCGGGCAGTCCACGCTCACGGCGTTGATGGTGGCCGTTCCGATGGCGGGCGAATCAATGGTGCTCATGACGCGAACACCTCATCCAACGCGCGTGCCAACGCCACGAATTCGTCGATGGTGAGCGTCTCGCCACGACGGGTCGGGTCGATGCCGGCCTTCTCGAACGCTTCGGACGGCACGATTTTCTTCAATGCGGCGTGCAGGGTCTTGCGGCGCTGCCCGAAAGCCGCGTCGATCAAACGGAACACGGTTTCGCGATCCACCACGGAACCGTCCGCATTGTCCGCGGCGGGGGTGTGACCGCCCGGGTAGCGCTTGAACAGCACCAGCGCGGAATCGACGTTCGGGGCCGGCCAGAACACGTTGCGCCGATGACGCCCACGCGTTCCGCGGTGCCGTACCATGCGAGCTTCACGCTCGGCGTGCCGTAGATCTTCGAACCGGGCTTCTCGCTCAAACGGTCCGCCACTTCCTTTTGCACCATCACCAGGAAGGTGCCCAGATTGTCGAAACGTTCCAACAGGGTGAGCAGAATCGGCGTGGCCACGTTGTACGGCAGATTGGCCACCAGCGTGAAGGAATCGTCATCCTTGAAATCGGGCAGATTCTCCGGATTGACGGTAAGTGCGTCGCGGTTGACCACACGGAAGCGGTCCACGGCGTCCGGCATGAATTCGGCGATGGTTTTCGGCAGGCGTTCGGCGACCGGCGGGTCGATTTCCACAGCCGTCATCGTGCGCCGGTTTCCAGAATCGCCAGCGTCAGCGAACCCAGTCCGGGACCGACTTCCAGCACATGGTCGTCGGCGGTCACGCCGGCCTCGCGCACGATGCGACGCACGGTTCCCGGATCAATCACGAAATTCTGCCCGAATTTCTTCGTCGGGCTGATACCCGCGTCGGCGGCGATGCGTCGGATGTCGCCGCCCCCAGCAAATGGCCCTGCGTATGCTCGTTCACGTTTTCCGTCATTCCCTCTTCTGTCATTCCCTCATTATCCGTTCATGCCGGTACGAAAATCGTTGGCGATTAGCCGGATCATCAGTACCATCCGGTCTGTTCGGAGTGCTGCCACGCCGCGGACGGGCTGCCGTACCGCTGTGCGATGTAGCTCAGACCCCAGTCGATCTGCACGGCGGCATCGTCCTTCCAATTCGCGCCGAACGTGGCCATTTTGCTGCCCGGCAACGCTTGTGGAATACCGTATGCGCCCGAATACACGTTTTCCGCGCTCCAGCTCCATCCGGATTCGCGATTCCAGAGTTTGACCAGATCCGTCCAGTTCTGGCCGGTCCAGCCGCGCTGCGCCGCCGCGCCGGAAGCGTAGGCCTGTGCCTGTGCCGCGGAAGGATGGTACAAGCGGCAGCCTGCGGAAGGATTGCTCGGCTGCGGCGTGGGCTGCGGTTTGGGCTGGGGTGCGGGAGTCGGCTGCGGTGCAGGGGTTGGTGTGGGGGTCGGTGCCGGATCGTCCTTCTCGGTGTTGTTGGAATTGTTATTCGAGTTGTTGTTCGAATTGTTCTTATCCGAGGAATCCGACTTGTTCGAATCGGTTTTGTCGGAATCGGACTTGTTCGAATCGGACTTATTGTCGTTTTTATTCGAGTCGTTCTTACCCGAATCGTTCTTGCCGTCGTCCGTCTTGCCGGAATCGCCGTTATCGCCGTTGCTGTTGCCGTTGCCGCTGTTGTCGGATTTGTCGGACTTGTCGGTATCGTCCGTAGTTTTTTCCGGTCCGACCGCAATGACTTTGTCGATGGCGATTTTCGTGGTCTTCTCTCCGGTCAGCGTCTCGCTTTCCTTCACGCCATCCACGTAGGTGACGGCGTACGTCTGCTGGATTTCGCCGTTTTCGCCTTCCTGCCGTACCGTGACTTCGCCCGGCTGCAGGTTCGGGTCGATGATGGTCTGCGTGCCGAACGGCACTTCCTTCGTGCGGGTCTCCTCACCATGCGTCACGCGGCGGACGCGCAGAATGGTCGTCTTGCCGTCCTTTTCGACACTGACGCGATCCTCCTTGCCCAACGTGATGCCTTTGGCGTCAAGAATGGAGGCAGCGGGCAGCTTGCCGTTCGGCGCCACCGAGCTTTTCCCGTCCGCGATGACGGTGACGGGCCCCTTCTGGTTGATGATGAGACCGCCGGTGAGCTTGTTGTAGACGTTGCTGATATTGACGGTGATTTTCGCCGCTTCGGTTTCGTTTTGGTTGAAGAAGTCCAGCAACTGCTCGGCGCTGGACGCGACCGTCCAGAACGGCACTTCCTGGCCGTCGATGGTGATGGTGGTCTGGTATGCGCTCTGCACGTTCACCACATCATGGTTCTTCAGCATGCTGGTCGGGCTGGTCGATTCCACCAGGTCGTGCGTTTTGACTTTCACGCCCTGCTCCTGCAGCAGACGGTCCACGCTCATCGCATATGTGGTCACCGTGGTGGTCTCCCCATTGACGGTCAACGCCACGGATTTGCGCGCGCCCACACCAAACGCCAACGCCGAAGTCAAAGTCAATGAGGCCACGCATGCCATGACGCGGACACGACGAAGCGTCACGAATCTCCGAGGGGTCCACCTTCTCGTCATTTATCCTCTTTTCAGCGCTGCCTACAACGCCGTTATTGTAACGGCTCAGCTGGAACGGTCGCCGTGCTTTCCGATGGTTTTATCCATACCGCCACATTTTTGAAAGCAGGTGCGAAAAGCGAAAAATAAAAAGGGGGCAGGAGAGAAGGGGATGTCCTGCCCCCGGTCGGACGAGACAGGTTGGGGGACGTCTCGTCCGCTTTGCCAGAAGTCTCAAGTTGGGGAAAGACTTCTGGAGCACTTACCCATGGTAAGAGGTCCAAGCCCGTCATACGGTTCGAGCCTCCTGTCGGGATCGAACCGACGACCTGCCGCTTACAAGGCGGCCGCTCTGGCCATCTGAGCTAAGGAGGCATGTCCTCTTTTGCTATGAAAACAACAGAGGAACGATGAATAGCATAACCAGCGCTTCCACCGCAGTCAACTTAGCATTGCGGGTTGAGACGCGCCGGCTGCCCGTAAGGGGTTATTCGCCCGTGGTGACGGAAATCGGCCCCTTCTTGGCTCCGATGGACGGCATCTTGCCGGCAACGCCGACTTCGCTGTCCTTCAGGCCGATCGATTCCAACAGACCGTCCTTAACCGTCGTCTGGGCGGTGGTCAGCTGGTCCATATCCCAATACTTGCCGTTGATGATCACGGTCGGCGTGGTCATGCTGCCCTTGTAGCTGCCGGACTGATGCCACAGTTCGGAACGCTTCGGCGTGTAAGTGTCGATCGCATCAAGCCATTCCTGATAATCGCGGCCAAACGCTTGTCCGCAACATCCTTGGAAACACCCGCGGCGATCATCTGCTCCTTGATCTTGGCGTCGCTCACCGACTTGTATGCGGAGCCTTCCTCCGGCTGGAAATCCTCGGCGTAGACCTTCTCCAGGAAGGAGATCAGATGGTTCGGGTCGCTGTCATGCTCGGCCAGGTAGATGGCCGCGTTCGCCGCGCGACTGGAATACTCGTCGGTGGACCAACGGTCCATGAACGCCATGAAATGCAGGTCCAGATTGATCTGGCCGGCATCGACCATCTTCTGCAGGTCGGCGTCCAACTGGCGGTGCAGGTTGCCGCAGCCCGGGCACAGGAAATCCATGTAGAGCTCGACGGTCGGCGCGCCCTCCACAGCCTTGCCGTAGCCGTTCTTGGAAATCAGCAGGCCGCCCTTCTTATCGACGAGCTTCGGAGTGTTCTTCACTTTCTGCAACGCCGTGTACGCTTCCTGCACGGTTTCGGTGGAAGCCTTCGTTTCGGCCTTCTTATGCATGTTGTGGTACACGGTGAACGCGCCGATCGCCACCAGAATCACCAGCACCGCCACCACGATGCCGCCGATGATCGTCTGCTGCTTGCGTTCCTTCTCCATCTGCTCGGCGCGCGCTTCATCGCCGCGGCTCAGCGGCCCTACGCTCGGCGCGGCTGGTACGCTTCTGCGCATCCTTGCTGTTCTGGGCCATCGATATTCCTTTCGACCTCACGTTGTTATGCTGGGCACCATACTAGCGATGCCTTGCTATCGATTCGCCGGGAATTCCGTATTGCCTTGCGATTGCGTCGGCAGCTCGCTCAAGTGGCGCAGATACGGCTGTTTACGCAGTGCGCCGCCGCCCAATCGCAGTACGATCGCGCCCGGAGCGGCCACGGCCACAAGCCAGCCGATCGCGCAGAACGCAGCCTGCGCCAGCCCGCTTTCGGAAAGCGGACCGCCAAGCAGCGTCGGCATCGGAATCGTCAATCCAAATATCCACGTATCCATCACGGCATACGGAAGCTGCAGCACGACCGTGGTGAGCGACAAACCCAGCGCGGCCACGGCCAACATGATCAGCGTCCGCACGATGCGACGCCGAAGCCTTCACGATGTGCCAGGCAGTCCCGCCAATCGCAGCAGCCAGTCGGAACTTTTCTTCTCGCCGCCACGTTTGCCTTCGCGCTCGAGCTGCGCCTCCGTGTTGAATCCGATAGTGGCCAGCGCACAGGCGAACAGCAACGCGGCTGCCATCGCCGTCCACAGTGAGAACAGTCCGCAGACGGCCACGGGAATCGCCATCAGCGCGCAGGGAGCATGCCCCGGCCCAACATCGCGCCACGCTTCACATCGGCGGGATTGGGTGCTTCCGCAACGTTCGGCCCATCCATACCGGGTACCGGCGGGAATGACATTGCGGGCGATTGCTGCGCCGCGGCCACCGTGGCCTGCGGTATGACGGACGGTGGCTGCCGCATGGCGATGCGTTGCAACGCGGGTTTGATGGTCGGGTCGACTTGCGTCGGCGCTTCCGCTGGATTCCATGCGTTCTGGGCCGGCAGCATTTGTGTTGACGGCATGGATTGCGGCATTACCTGCGTGCCTGTCGGCATCGCCCGCGTGCCTTGCGATTGCGGCATCGTGCGCGTGCTGTCCACGTTGGGAAGTGCGTCGGAAAGCACGCTGGTCTCGGCATCGTCAACAGGTGCGATCACCTGCGTTGCGCTCGCGTCGGATTGGCTGGTCACTTGTTTCCCGATTACTTGAGTTGCGCTCACATCGGGCTGCCCGATCGCCTGCGTTGCGTCGCTGAGTCTTGGCATCGTGCGCGTGCCGATGGCGTTTTCGCCGGTTATGTCGTCCTGCGATCGCCACAACGTGCGCGGATTGTCGGGCGATTCAACAAAAGGGGGCATCGCCTCCGTATCGCCATCCGCTGCGCCACCATTGTCGGCCGCAACCCACGCCTGCGGATTCAACGCATCCACGGCGATCGCCTGCAGCAAATCGTCCGGCGTGCACCGCTTCGTCCGATCCGGATTGAGCGCCGAACGGAACGCGGCCATCGTGCCCGCGGGAAGTCCCGCAAGATTGGCGCTGCCGGCCGCGGCGCGTTCCAACACGGTCATCATCGGCTTCGTGCCGAACACCGGCTCACCCGTAGCGGCGAACGCCAATACGCTCGCCACCGACCACCAATCGGTCATTTCATCCGATTCCGCGCCATCAATGATTTCCGGCGCGATGAACCCCGGCGTGCCCATCACCAGACCGGTACGCGTCACATGGCTTTCGCCTTCGCCCATAGCGATGCCGAAATCCACCAATACCGGGCCGGTGCTCGACACCATCACATTCGTCGGCTTGATATCGCGGTGCACGATGCCGGCCGCATGCACGGCACGCACCGCCTCAATCAGCTTGCGTGCCAGCCGTTCCAAATCGTCGCCCACATATCGGCCATTGACGCGCACATCCTCACGCAGATTCTTGCCTTCGATCAACTCGGTCACAATAAAAGCCAACGCGTCGTCAAGTTCCATATCCACAATGCCGCACACGCCCGGATGCCGCACCTTCTGCAACGCCATCGCCTCCCTGCGCAGGCGCTCGCGTGCGGTCAACTCGTCGCGCTGCTGCTGCGGGGAATCGTCATCGTCGGACAAGGAATCACGCAAAATCTTCATCGCATATTGATGGCCGCCATCGTCCCGCACACGCCATACCGAGCCCATGGCACCCGAACCAAGCCGGGAAATCAACGTGTAGCCGCCAACCAGGCTGCCTGCTTCCAGATTCAATGCGCTTAAGTCGCTCATACTTCCATCGTACTTGGCGTGCAGATTATGCACGCGAATTGACAGGCTGGGGAAAACGCCATGTGCCGCACGTTGAAGTCTGATGAAATCGAATCATCGACATGAAGAAGTGTCTTCACTTGCCGCACGCATCTGCAGCCACTTCACCGAAACCATGAGATGCGGGGCAGTGTTGAATGGTTTCGTGGTTCCGATAAAGGCATTGGAGCCAATGTGTCGTTTGGTTATGAGAATCAAGGAGGAGGCAGACCATGCTGCAAATCAACATGGCTGACGTTATGAACGTCATCGGCTCATTGACGCCGTACCTTATTGCGATTGGCGTGCTGTTCGCGCTCGCGCTGATTATCACTTTTGCCGTCAACAAGAAGACGGTCAAGGAAGTGGCGACCCGTAAGATCGTCCATTCCGAATCCTGGCTGGTGGCGCTTGTCGGCATCGTCGTGGCCGTGTCCATGATGCTGACCGGCCCGCTTTCCACGCTGCTCAACAACGCGACCACCACCAAGTACATGCTGTCCGACACCACCGTTTCCAAAGCCAACGAGCTGGCCAAGGAAGTGCAGTCGGAAGCCATCACCATGCTGAAGAACGACGATTCCAACCTGCCGCTGTCCAACAAGAAGGTCAACGTGTTCGGTTGGGGCTCCACCAACCCGGTTTACGGCGGCACCGGCTCCGGCTCCATGTCCGACCAGTACGAGACCGTTTCCATGCTTGACGGCATGAAGCAGGCCGGCATCGAAACCAATTCCGAGCTGACCAAGCTGTACACCGACTACCGCAAGGACCGCCCGATGGTGGCTATGTGGTCGCAGGATTGGACCCTGCCTGAGGTTCCGGCCAAGCAGTATTCCGACAAGCTGATCTCCGACGCCAAGGACTTCTCCGACGAAGCCGTCATCACCATCACCCGCGTCGGCGGCGAAGGCGCTGACCTGCCGACGAACATGAAGGCGAAGGGCATCACCTACAACAACAATTCCAAGGACTACGAAGATTTCAAGGATGGCGAGCACTTCCTGCAGCTGTCCCAGACCGAGCGCGACATGATCGACCTGGTCACCAAGAACTTCAAGAAGGTGACGCTCGTCTACAACGGCGCCAACGCGTTCCAGTTCGACTTCCTGTCCCAGTATCCGCAGATCAAGTCCGTGCTGTGGTGCCCGCCGGCCGGCCAGACCGGCTTCTCCGCACTGGGTGAGGTGCTCGCCGGCGATGTGAATCCGTCCGGCAAGACCTCCGACACGTTCGCGAAGGACCTGACCAAGACCGCTGTGTTCAACAACACCGATGGCACCGCCGCCGGCAACGCTTCGTCCGTCGGCACGAACGGCAAGTTCACTTACGACAATGCGGATGATCTCACTGCTTCCTACATGGGCTTCAGTGGCGACAAGGTCACGGTGACCCCGACGTTCGTCAACTACGTCGAAGGCATCTACGTTGGCTACAAGTTCTATGAGACCGCCGCCGACGAAGGTCTGATCAACTACGACGACACCGTCATGTTCCCGTTCGGCTACGGCCTGTCCTACACGACGTTCAAGCAGGAGATGGGCAAGGTCTCCTACAAGAACGGCAAGATCTCGTTCGATGTGACCGTCACCAACACCGGCGACAAGGCCGGCAAGGACGTGGTCGAGGTCTACTACAACCCGCCGTACACCGATGGCGGCATCGAGAAGGCATCCAAGAACCTGGTTGCGTTCGAAAAGACTAAGAAGCTCGAGCCGGGCGCTTCCCAGACCGTGAAGATCGAGTTCGACGATGACGACATGGCCTCCTACGACCAGAAGGACGCTAAGGCGTACGTGCTGGAGCAGGGCGATTACGACATCTCCATCCAGTCCGATTCGCACCACGTGATCGACCATCAGAAGGTCACCGTGAAGGACACCGTCACCTACAATTCCGACTCGAACACCCATAACGGCGATGCCGTGGCCGCCACCAACGAGTTCGATTACGCCGCCGGCGACGTGACGTACCTGTCTCGCGCGGGCCACTTCGCGAACTATGCCAAGCCACCGCCGCTCCGACCAACTTCTCGATGAGCGACGAAGCCAAGGCCGAGTTCACCAACAACAGCAACTACGATCCGAAGAAGTATGACAACGATTCGGACGAGATGCCGACCACCGGTGCCAAGAATGGCTGAAGCTGTACCAGATGTATGGCAAGGATTATGACGACGCGATTGGGACAAGCTGCTCGACCAGCTCACCTTCGACGATATGGACGACCTGATCGCCAATGGTGGTTACGGCACTCCGGCTGTGAAGTCCGTCGGCAAGATCCAGCTGACCGACGCCGACGGTCCGGCCTCGCTGAACAACAACTTCACCGGTGTTGGCTCCATCGGCTTCCCGGCCTCCACCGCGTTCGCCTGCACCTGGAACCGTGATCTCGCCAAGCAGTTCGGTGAGATGATCGGCGACATGGCTCACGACATGCACGTGGCTGGTTGGTACGCTCCGGCCATGAACATCCACCGTTCGGCATTCTCCGGTCGTACCTTCGAGTACTTCTCCGAGGACTCCCTGCTCTCCGGTGCGATGGCCTCCAACGAAATCGCCGGCGCCAAGTCCAAGGGCGTGTACTCCTTCATGAAGCACTTCGCACTCAACGACCAGGAGACCAACCGCACCAACATGGTGTGCACGTGGGCCAACGAGCAGTCCATCCGTGAAACCTATCTGAAGCCGTTCGAGATGAGCGTGAAGGAAGGCGGCGCCCAGGCCGTGATGAGCTCCTTCAACTACATCGGCTACACCTACGCCGGCGCTTCCAGCAACCTGCTGCAGACCGTGCTGCGTGACGAGTGGGGCTTCAAGGGCTTCGTCCTGACCGATTACTTCGGCGGCTACGGCTACCAGAACGCCGATCAGGAAGTGCGTGCGGGCAACGATTCGATGCTCGCCACCACGAAGATCACCAACCACATCACCGATAAGTCCGCCACTTCCGTGAAGGCGATGCGTCAGGCCGCGCACAACATCCTGTACACGGCCGCCAACAGCTGGCAGTACGCGAATGGCGAGCCGAAGGTCGCCACCCCGATCTGGAAGACCGCCATGTACGTGGCTTGGGGGGTGACCGCGGTGCTCGTGATCGGCCTGGAGATTGTGGCCATCAAGCGTACCTGAACCGCAAGAAGGCTGTCGCCACGGTCGAGTCGGCTGCAGAACCGGTTGCCGCCGGCCCGGCCAATGCCGAGTGAGCTGCCTGATCAGCGATAACTGAAGTAATAACTGAAAACAGTCGGCTACAGGCAGCATTAGCAATGGTCAGCGATTCGAATGACCAAAGCTGAATATCCAGTAGCCGAACAACAAAGCTGGGAGCCTCCGCTAACCACGGAGCTTCCGGCTTTTGTTATGCGAGAACCGTGGTTGGACCGCAAAATGCGGATGTGGTTGACCATGTTGATGGTCGACACGCCGACAGCTATTGGTTTTGCGTTCACTTGGTTGTGGTTTTCGGGGTCTATTCTGATGGTATCGGCGCTTTCCGGACGCATTTTCCCGGTTTTCGACACGCCGATGGAACGTTGGATTTCCAACGGTTCCGTGCTTCATTGCGCCCTGCGGGTTGCGCGATTGCGGGTTCTCGTGTAAGTTTATCTCTTGCTGCTCAGCACGGCGGCCTCGCTCCTGGAGATTGGGGCGGCTTGCTGGTGCGGTGGTGGTTTGAGAACTCAAGAGCGTATTTGTACTACTTCTTTATAGTCAATGATTGCCAGTTCGTTGCCGGCCACGCTGACGCGTGGTGCCGAGGGATCGGTCAAACGGCGGCGAGGTTTTTGTGCGATGCGCCTTTCCTTATAAGGCGATCGTCAATTTTCTTATTTCGAGAGTCATCATGTCGATGTCTCTTCATGAAAAGGTTTTTTTGTGGAGGGTTCGATTCTGGCTCAGGATGAAC
>ENA-OQMZ01000245-OQMZ01000245.1-human-gut-metagenome-genome-assembly--contig:-NODE-245-length-23741-cov-2.435335_pt1 | contig 23741 bp, 22 predicted proteins | sample MGYA00242621_ERZ504862 | MGnify/ENA primary metagenome ERZ504862 (study PRJEB26092, sample SAMD00036393) | human gut metagenome | host: Homo sapiens | study: EMG produced TPA metagenomics assembly of...
AAATAAAGAAAAAGAATAAGAGAAAAAATAAAGGAGAAAAAGCATGAAAAATCTGGAACAGTTTTTCGACATCATAGTAGTAGGCGCCGGCCACGCAGGCTGTGAAGCATCACTGGCATGCGCCCGCTTAGGGCTCAACACAGTCATGTTCACAGTCAGCGTAGACAGCATCGCCCTTATGCCCTGCAACCCTAACGTAGGCGGCAGCTCCAAAGGCCATCTCGTCCGTGAGCTGGATGCTCTCGGTGGGGAAATGGGTAAAAACATAGACAAAACCTTCATCCAGTCCAAAATGCTCAACCAGTCCAAAGGCCCTGCAGTCCATTCCCTTCGTGCACAGGCCGATAAACAGGCCTACAGCACAGAAATGAGAAAGACACTGGAAAATACAGAGAACTTAACCATCCGCCAGGGTGAAGTGACCGAGCTTCTGGTAGAAGACGGGCACATCACCGGTGTAAAAACCTTCTCAGGAGCCACCTACCACGCAAAAGCTGTAGTCCTCTGTACAGGAACCTACCTCAAGGCCCGCTGCATTTACGGCGACGTCAGCAACTATACAGGACCGAACGGCCTTCAGGCAGCCAATTACCTTACGGATTCCCTGAAAAAGCTGGGGATCGAAATGTTCCGCTTCAAAACAGGAACTCCGGCCAGAATCGCCGGAAACACCATTGATTATTCTAAGATGGAAGAGCAGTTCGGAGATGAAAGAGTCGTACCGTTCTCTTTTTCCACAGACCCGGAATCTGTACAGATCGAGCAGAAATCCTGCTGGCTGACCTATACAAACGAAAAAACACACGAGATCATCCGTGCAAATCTGGACAGATCCCCCCTTTATTCCGGAATGATCGAAGGAACCGGACCACGTTACTGTCCGTCTATCGAAGATAAAGTAGTCCGTTTTGCAGATAAAAAAACGTCATCAGGTATTTATTGAACCGGAAGGTCTTTACACAAATGAAATGTACATCGGCGGAATGTCCAGCTCCCTGCCGGAGGATGTCCAGTACGAGATGTACCATTCCGTACCGGGTCTGGAGAACGCCAGGATCGTAAAAAATGCTTACGCTATTGAGTATGACTGCATCAATCCGCGCCAGCTCTATCCCACACTGGAATTCAAAAAGATCAAGGGCCTTTTTCAGCGGCGGACAGTTTAACGGAAGCTCAGGATATGAGGAAGCAGCCGCTCAGGGCCTCATAGCGGGAATTAATGCAGCTATGGAGGTAAAAGGCCGGGAACAGCTGATTTTGGACCGCTCAGAGGCATATATTGGCGTTCTCATCGATGATCTGGTAACAAAGGAGAACCATGAGCCGTACCGAATGATGACAAGCCGTGCTGAGTACCGTCTGCTCCTCCGCCAGGACAACGCAGATCTTCGTCTTCGCAAAAAAGGCTGGGAGGTCGGCCTGATCGATGATGAGACATACCATAAATTACAGGAAAAAGAGCGCCGGATCCAGGAAGAGATCGAGAGAGTGGAACATGCAACCGTAGGTGGTTCTGCAGAGGTACAGAGCCTTCTGGAATCTCTGAACAGTACCCTTCTGAAATCCGGAACCACCATTGCAGAGCTGATCCGTCGGCCGGAGCTTAACTATAAGGTGCTTGCACCCATCGATAAAGAAAGACCGGAGCTTCCGGAAGATGTATGTGAGCAGGTAGAGATCAACATCAAATATGATGGCTACATCCGCCGCCAGATGAAGCAGGTAGAGCAGTTTAAGAAACTGGAGCAGAAAAAGCTTCCGGAAGACATTGATTACGAAGATGTAGGAAGCCTCCGCATTGAGGCACGCCAGAAGCTGGAAGCCTACAGACCGGTGTCCATCGGTCAGGCGTCCCGTATCTCCGGTGTATCCCCGGCTGACATTTCCGTGCTTCTTGTATATCTGGAAAGCAGATCCGGACATAAACACGGATAATACAACGAATAACAATAAAACACAGAAAATAAGAGAGGAAGCTGCATGTACAATTTAGAAATCCTGGAAAAAGGCTGCGAGGAGCTTGGGATCACACTCAGTGACACGCAGAAAAACCAGTTTATCCGATTCTACGAATATCTTGTAGAAAAAAACAAAGTCATGAACCTCACCGGTATCACAGAATTTGACGAGGTTCTCGTGAAACATTTCCTGGACAGCCTCTGCTGCGTCAAGGCTGTAGATATGGGTAAAATAAAAACCGTTATGGACATCGGAACCGGCGCCGGATTCCCGGGTGTTCCCCTGAAGATTGCCTTCCCGGAGGTGGAAGCCTGTCTTCTGGATTCCCTCAATAAAAGAGTAAAATTCCTGGAAGAAACCTTTGCGCTCCTGGGCCTGGAGGGGATTTCCGCCATTCACGGAAGAGCTGAAGAATATGCAAAAAACAAAGCCTACAGAGAAAAATATGATCTCTGCGTATCCAGAGCAGTATCCGGACTTGCAACCCTGTCTGAATACTGTCTCCCGTATGTAAAAGTCGGAGGGCTTTTTGTCTCCTATAAATCCGGTTCTGTAAAGGAAGAAGCAGAAGCAGCAGAGAAAGCAGTAAAGATCCTTGGTGGAAAGATCAGGATATTCAGTACTTTGACCTTCCAGGCTCCGAGATCGGCCGCTCCCTGGTCATTATCGAGAAGGTAAAAAATACCCCCGGGCAAATATCCGAGAAAAGCCGGAACACCGCTCAGAGAGCCACTGGCATAAGATACCTCCTGTCGAACAAAGGCAAAATCTGTCCGACAGGAGATTTTTTTGTCCGGGAGTTTCACAAAATTATCACAAATTTATCCTACTTTTATCACAAATTACTTTTACACTATAATCCGATAGAGATGCCCCTGGATTCCCCCATTCTCTGTTTCATCCAGGGGCATTTTCTATTGGTATTGAAAAGACGCCAGAGTCAAGGGCTTCAGTTTCAGGACCTTTTGCCTCTGGCATCTTATAAAATGGGAAATCGATAATTAAAAAAAGTATTTCCCTGAGAATAAAAGGAGGAGAGTAAAGTGATCGAAGTAAGTAATCTGGTCAAAAAGTATGGCGATCATACTGCAGTTGACCATCTTTCCTTTCAGATCGAAAAGGGGAAAATTTACGGATTCCTGGGCCCCAACGGTGCAGGAAAATCAACAACTATGAACATGATCACAGGATACATTGCTTCCACAGAAGGAAAAGTGATGATCGATGGTCATGATATTCTGGAGGAACCGGAGGCAGCCAAGAAATGTATCGGCTATCTGCCGGAAATGCCGCCGCTCTATTTTGACATGACTGTTCTTGAGTACATGAAATTTGCGGCTGATCTGAAAAAAATCCCAAGAAACCAAAAAGACAAACAGATAAAAGAAGTCATGGATATGGTAAAGATCACAGACATGAAAGACCGTCTGATCAAAAACCTTTCCAAAGGTTATCGCCAGAGGGTGGGCCTTGCACAGGCAATCCTGGGATATCCTGAAGTGATCATCCTGGATGAGCCGACAGTAGGACTTGACCCGAAGCAGATCATCGAGATCCGTGATCTGATCAAAGGCCTGAAGCAGAAGCACACGGTTATCCTAAGCTCCCATATCCTTTCCGAGGTAAGAGCAGTGTGTGATTATGTTCTGATCATTTCCCATGGAAAGCTGGTAGCCAGCGATACACCGGATAATCTGGAACGTCTGGCAGCAGGCTCCAACAGCCTCCTTATGAAGGTAAAAGGCGAGAAAGACACGATTCGAAAAGCTCTGGAAACGATCGAAGGCGTAACCGGGGTGGAAATGTCCTATGACAGCGATGAGAAATTGTGGAAAACAAAACTTTCCATTCAGGAAAATGTGGATATCCGTGAAAAAGTCTTCTAACGCTATGGCAAAAGCGAACTGTCCGATCTACGAGATGCAGGTTAAGAGAGTTTCCCTTGAGGACGTATTCCTTGAACTTACCGAAGGAGAGAAAAAATCCGTCGGAAAACCGGAAAGCTCACAGTGGAAACCGGTAGAAGATAGATCATCGGAAGAAGAAAAAACTCAGGAAGAAAAAACTGAGGAACCAGAGAAGACTTCTGATGAGAAAGAGGGGGATCAGTCATGACAGCGATTTTTAAAAGAGAACTGAAAAGCTATCTGACCTCCATGGTTGGATATCTCTTTATATTTTTTGTCCTGGTGCTGACCGGAATTTATTTTTCCGCATATCAGCTTTCAGGCGGCTATTCAAAATTTGAAACTACTTTAAGCGCACTGACCTTTGTGTTCCTGATCGGTGTGCCGATCCTTTCCATGCGTGTACTTGCAGAAGAGCGCAAGCAGAAAACGGATCAGCTTCTTCTGACCGCACCGGTATCTGTATGGGATATCGTATTTGGAAAATATCTTGCACTGGTAGCTGTGTTTGCCATTCCGGTCGTGATCATGTGCGTTTATCCTCTGATCATGAGTAAGTTCGGAACGATTTCCTATGCTTCCGCATACACCGGGATCCTGGGATTTTTCCTTCTGGGATGTGCGAATCTGGCGATCGGTGTATTTATGTCAGCGCTTACAGAAAGCCAGGTAATTGCAGCAGTACTTACGTTTGTATTCCTGTTCGCTTTCTACATGATGAACGGAATTTCCTCATTCTTTTCACAGACCTCCATGTCAACCGCAGTGGCATTCGGACTTCTGATCGTGGCGATCGCGATCATCATTTACACCATGATCAAAAACATCCTGATTTCTGTAGTGATCGGAGCTGTGGGAGAGATTGCCCTTGTGATCGTATACGTTGTAAAATCCAGTATTTTCCAGGGTGGTATCCAGAAGGTACTGAACGTATTTAACCTGAGTGGACATTATGATAATTTTACAAACGGCGTGTTTGACGTGACAGGAATCGTTTATTTTATTTCTGTTATTGCGATCTGCCTGTTCCTTACCATGCAGTCCATTCAGAAGAGACGCTGGAACTAGGGGGTGAATGGAAATGAAATTCAGTGAGAAATTTAAGAAAAATAAAGGCGAGGCAGCCGTACCGGAGACAGCACAGGACTCCGGCAAAAAGAAACATAAACCGGATCCGAAAAAGCTGGTAGGCACCATCAGCAAAAAACATATCAAAAACGGTTCCTACAGCATGGCTATGGCAGCTGTCTTTATCGTGATCGTGGTTGTGATCAATATGATCATCGGTGCGATCCCATCCAAATATTCACAGCTGGATGTAAGCTCATCCAAGCTTTACACCATTGGTGATGAAACAAAGAAGGTACTGAAGACACTGGATAAGGATGTTACCATTTATCAGATCGCGGCAAGCGTTCTGAGGACGACACGATCTCCAATCTGCTTTCACGTTATAAAGATGAGTCCAAGCATATTAAAGTTGAGGTAAAAGACCCGGTTGTAAATCCGAAATTTGCATCGGAATATACAACCGATGATCTTGCGTCAAACAGCCTGATCGTAGTCTGCGGCGACAGAAACAAGGTTATCAATTACAACGATATGTATTCTTCTTCAGTAGACTATAATACCTGGCAGCAGACTACTACCGGATTTGATGGAGAAGGACAGATCACAAGTGCGATCGGCTATGTGACATCAGAGGATCTTCCGATCATGTATACCTTATCCGGACACGGAGAAAAAGATCTGGATTCCAGCTTTAAAGAAGATATCCAGAAAGCAAACATTGATATCAAGGAGCTGAACCTTCTCACAGAGGGAAAGGTTCCGGATGATGCAGACTGCCTGATGATCGTATCTCCGACCAGCGATATTTCCGAGGAAGAAAAAACAGAGCTCCTGGATTATCTTGAGGCAGGCGGAAAAGCTATGATCTTCTCGGATTATACACAGATGATCTGCCGAACTTTGATGCGGTTCTTGAAAATTATGGTGTAAAGTGTGCAGAGGGAATCGTATTTGAGGGTGATAATCAGCATTATGGAATGCAAATGCCATATTATCTTGTACCAACGGTCAACAGCACAGATGCAAGCTCTGAGACAGCTTCAGCAGGCTCCTATGTGCTGGCACCGTATGCACAGGGCATTCAGAAAACAGATGATGTAAGAGATACTGTAACCATCGACAGTATCCTGACAACCTCTGACAAGGCTTACTCCAAAACAAATATGCAGAGCAGCAATATCGAAAAGGAAGACGGAGATGTAGACGGACCGTTTGATCTTGGTGTTGCCATCACTGAGAAACTGGATGATGATAAGGAAACACAGATTGTTTACTACTCCACAGCAAATCTGATGGAGAACCAGGTGAATCAGATGGTATCCGGCGGAAATGAAAAGCTCCTTCTGGAGTCCTTGAACTGGATGACCAGCACGGACGACAGTAATTCCGTTTCTATTCCATCCAAGAGCCTTGAGTCCACAAGTCTGACAGTAACCGATTATGATGCAGCCTTCTGGAAGATCTGTACCATTGGTCTGATCCCGGGAGTGTTCCTTGTTGCAGGATTCCTGATCTGGCTTAAGAGGAGAAAAGCATAATGAAAAAATCGACCAAACTTGTTTCAGCAGTTGTTGTTCTGGCAGTTCTCGGCGGCGTTTATGTGGGACTGAACACCTATGTATCCAAAGAAGAAAAGGCAGAGAGCAGCAGCGAAGAGGAAAGCAAAACAGAAGTGTTTTCCGTGAAAACGGATGACATTAAATCTCTGGGATTTATCGTAGACAAGAAGGAAGTGACCTTTGAGAAAAAAGATGATTCCTGGGTGAAAAAGGATGAGACTGCTTTTCCTGTAAATCAGACAACTCTGGATTCCGCAGCTTCCGCCATCGAAACGGTGGAAGCGGACAGAGTCCTGGAGGATGTGGAGGATCTTGCGGAATACGGACTGGACTCTCCATCTAACACAGTAACTGTGGATACCGCTGATGGGACAACGAAGCTCAACATCGGAGATGAGAATACGTCTACGAATCAGTATTACATTTCCAAGGATGATGATGACAGCACGGTATATGTAGTGGCAGCGGACACAGTATCTCCGTTTATGAATTCCCTTTACGATTATGCACAGGGAGAAGATTTCCCGACAATTGATTCTTCCACAGTGAAAAAGGTCCAGGTCAGCGAGGATGAAGATTCCTATGTCCTGGAAGAAAATTCCGACGGAGCTACCTGGGATGTTTCCGGTGACGGAAGCAGCGATAAAGAGTCTGCCGATACAACGGCAGCAGGAAACGTAACCTCCGGACTTGGAAGCTTTGCATTTGACCAGTTTGTAAACTACAATGCAGAGAATCTTTCCCAGTATGGCCTTGATAAGCCCTATGCGACGATTACAGTGGATTATCAGGAAGAGGTGGAGGATGACAGCACAGACAGTACAGAATCCGGGGAAAACGATTCTACGGCCTCTGAGAGCGATTCTGAGAGCGGCGACAGCGCTGACACGGACAGCAACTCAGAAGATGCAGACAGCAAGACAACCACAGTGGATAAACAGCTTGTCATTTATGTTGGTGATGAGGCAGGAGATGGCAGCAGATATGTAACGGTAGATAACAAACAGATCTATACAATGTCAACGGATACACTGAGTGCAGTTATTGACAAGACGCCGTCAGATCTCTGGTCACTGATCGTCAATTATCTGTCTGTAAAAAATCTGGATCAGCTCCAGGTTACTTACGGTGAAACAACAAGTACTGTAAATGTTTCACGTGAAACATCCACAGATGATGACGGAAACGAAAAAGAAACAATAACCTATCAGCTGGATGGTAAGGAAATAGAAAGTACAACCTTTACCACCTTTTACAACAAGCTGATAAACATGGCAGGACAGAAGAGACTGACAGACGTTTATACACCAGCTGCAGACCCGGAGATGACCGCTGTATTCACAGACTCTGACAAGAACCAGACAACCGTTACCTTCTACACATATGACACAAACTATTATGCAGCTGTCGTTGGAGACAAGGTATTTCTTGTAAACAAAATGACAGTAAAAGAAAATGTTCAATGCATATGAAACCATGGTAAACGGTGGAACAGAGACAGAAGCCACAGCAACACCAACAGCTGAGGCGGAAAAATAAAATATTAAGAAAATAAATAAAAACACCTCGGAGATCCGTAAATAATAAGGTGATCTCCGAATATCCGTTTGATGATCAGATATTCGGAGACACCACACAGATCAGGATTTTCCGGGGTGTTTTTATGTTGCTATTATTTTACGGTCCTTACAGATGAATAAGGTCCGTATATTTTTTTACCGTTTGTGATGCGGTATGCACGGATACGGTATTTGGTTGCGGTGCCTGGCTTTTTATCGGTGTAGGTTGTATTTTTTGTATTGCCGATAGCTTTCCAGATTTTACCCTGAAGACGGTAAATGGTGTAGCATAGGTGATGATTCCGTCTGTTTTTGCGGTCAGTGGATTAGATGCATACCAGGTTGCTTTTCCATTGAAAACCGCAGGCTTGCAGTCAGAAAGAGCTCCGGTTTGTGAGTAGATCTGAGAAGTTATATTGCCTCTTCTTCTGAATCTGACAGGAATGTTTCTGAACTGAAATCTGCTGCATAGGTCAGGCACGGTGTACTGGCGAGCTTGATTTTCTGTAGCTGCTATAATTGTAGCGTGGAGAATTGGTGGAGACAACATAAAAAAACTGTACAGAAGCTCATCTGAGCAACTGTACAGTTTTAATTTTTCTATATCTAACAGAAGGTTCGGGGGAGCTTCTGTCAGTAACTAAGTATTATGCAAGACCTCTTTCTTCCAGCCAGTCGAAGAGAACAACTTTTTCTGCTTTCTTTCTCTTGGTCATGTGATTGAACTGAAGGATCGTCAGGATCGTGAAGATCACTAACAGTGCAGCCATTACAATAATAGAAGCGGTAATGCTCCGGCCACCGCTGATCGTTGCACGGAATGCGTCGACCGTATAAGTAAACGGAACGTATGCATGGATCTTTGCAACGAATGAAGGTGAAACCTCAACCGGATAAGTTCCGGCAGATCCTGCAAGCTGAACGACCATGAATACCAGCATCAGGAAGCTTCCTACTTTACCAAGAGTAATGTTGAAGAAGTACATGATAGAGGTAAAGGTCATTGATGTCAGGCAGGCGAAGAGTACGGTTTTGCCCATCTCTGCAGGTGTGAATCCGTTAAATGCACGTAACAGCAGGATCAGGCAGATTCCCTGAAGGATCGCTACCGGATAAAGGACGGAAGCTTTGCTTGCCCACCATGCGAAACCGGATTTCAGTTTGCCCTTATACTGAGCCAGAGGATACATCAGGCAGAATGCCAGTGCGCCGACCCAGAGCCTACAGACATCATGTAAGGTGCCATTGCGTGTCCGTTATTCGGGACATCGGTAAGTTTTGTTTCATCGCTTACAACAGGAGTTGCGAACATTTTGATCGTTTCATCACTTGCTGAATTGTCTTTTACAGTGGTAGCTCCATCGCTGAGGCTTGTGGTCAGTGTCTTGGAACCGTCTTTCAGTTCTTTCATACCACTTCCAAGCTTCTTGGAGCCATCATACAGCTGAGAGGAACCGCTCTGGATCTGGGCAGCGCCATCTGCAAGCTGTTTTGCACCATTGTTAAGTGTGCTGTTGTTGCTTACAAGCTTTTCGGTACCGCTGAGAAGTGTTGAGGTACCGTTTGCTAATGTCTTAGTTCCGTTTGCAAGAGTAGTAGCACCGCTGGAAAGGGTTTTGGCTCCTGTTGAGAGCTTTTTGGTACCGTCTGTAAGAGCGGAGCTGTTTTCGGAAAGCTTAGCAACACCATCGGTGTAGGTTGTGATTCCGGTTGTCAGTGTTCCGGAACCATCGGCTAATGCTTTTGTTCCATCTGCAAGAGTAGCAGCACCGCTGGAAAGAGCATTGGCTCCTGTTGCCAGTTTCTTGGTGCCGTCTGTAAGAGCAGCACTGTTTTCGGAAAGATTTGCAATACCATCGGTGTAAGTTGTGATTCCATCTGTCAGTGCCTTAGAACCATCTGCCAGCTGACCTGCACCGGATTTGATATCCGGAAGTGCGTTAGTGATCTGTTTGCCGGCTGTTTTCAGATTCTTTGCACCGTCATTGAGCTGCTTATCATAAGATGTCAGTTGGTCAAATCCATCGTTCAGAGCTTTGATTCCTGCTGCTGCAGCCGGGAAGGCTTCGACTGTGCCGTCTTCCAGAGACTGAAGTCCTGCGGAAACGTTCTTGGTTCCTGTGTTTACAGCCTGTGCCCCTTGGTACAGCTGGGTAACACCTGCAGAAAGCTGAGCGATCAGATCTGTAGGAAGCTGACTTGTAGCTGCAGATAACTGCTCTGCACCTGCGCTCATGGTTGTTGCACCTGCACTCATCTGGTTTGCACCATCTGTCATGGTTGTTGCACCCTCAGAAAGTGTGCCGGCACCCTGAGTCAGTCCTCCGGAGATCTGAGTCAGTCCGGAAGCTGCTTCGTTAAGCTTGGAAGCAACAGCATTCAGATTTTCCTGAGTAGAAGAGAGCTGACCGGATACACCAGCTGCAAGCTGTGAAACCTGATCAGAATAGCTGCTCATGTAAGAACCGTCCACGCCAGTCATTCCACCGGCTACGCTGTTTAAAGCGTTGATCACATCATTCAGAGCTGCTGCGGAAATGGTTCCGTCCTCAGAAGCGGTTGCCTGAATCGCCTGAAGCTGTGCTGCTAAATCGGTCATTGTCTGTCCGGCAGTACCGATCTTGGTATTTGCATCAGTAAGTGCTTCCGTTGTCTGCTGTCCGTATCCTGTAAGGATGCTGCTGACCTGATCACCTACCTGTGAGAACTGTGTGCCTGCATTCTGGAGAGCAGGGATCAGACTGTCTGTGATACTGCTGCTGGTCTGACTTGTGATGCCTGCGGCCTGAGTGATATATCCGGCTGCGTTGTTGATTCCGTCTGCGGCATTGTTCATACCAGCTGCAGCATTGTTCATACCAGCTGCGGCTGTGTCCATACCATCCTTTGCGGAAGTAAGGCCGGCTGCAAGCTTGTTGATGGATTCCTGTGTTGTTCCCTCTTTCAGAGCAGAAACCTTATCGTTCAGGGCTTTCAGTCCGTTTTCCAGCTGCTGTGTTCCGGATATCAGTGACTGTGAGTCATCGGTTCCTTTGGTAACACCGGTATTCAGCTGAGAGATACCATTGGAAACTGTTGTGAGTCCGTCTTCAAGTTTTGCAAGCTCTTTGGCACCGGCTGCGAGTTTGCCAGCACCAGCCACATAGGTGGTAGTTCCATCTGCAAGAGTGTCAGCACCAGCTACATACTGTGTTGCTCCGTCGGAAAGAGTATCAATACCTGCACTTAATGCATTTGCACCGGATTCCAGGCTGCTTGCACCGGATTTCAGTGTATCAGAATTTTTATTAAGCTCATCCACACCAGCGGTGTACTGCTGAACACCTTTATCCAGAGTATCCACACCGGTTGTCAGCTCAGGAACCTTTTCTGTGAGAGTTGCAACGCCGCTGTTCAGCTGATCTGCACCATCGTCCAGGCTCTTTGCACCATCGTTAACCTTTGCAACACCATCGGTGTAGGTCTTAAGTCTCGGTGAGACTGTCAGCACCGCTTACGAAAGTAAGAGTACTGGTGGAAAGCTTCTTAAGGTTTTTGGTAATTGTTTTGTTACCATCAGCTGCTGTATTCAGTCCGTCTTCGATCTTTCCGGATCCGTCTGCAGCTTCCTGCATTCCGTCACCTGCTTCTGAGATAGAATCAAAAACGGTTTCTGTATAGGTTTCCGTAACCTTGGAAGCAATGTTATCACGAAGCTTCAGCATTGCTGTTTCACTGAGCTTGGAGGCGATATAGTTGGTTCCAGGGTTTGTCTCATAGGATAGCTCCATTTGCTTTGGATCGTTGTCCATTACAGTGGCTGCGTTTGCGGAGAAATTTTCCGGAATTTTGATAACCATGTAATAGGTTCCATTGGCCAGACCGTCCTCTGCTGTCTTGCTGTCTACAATGTTAAATGCCATTGAGTCGTTGTCTTTCAGCTCATCCGTCATGTCCTTACCTATGCTCAAGGTCTTGCATTATACTCGACAGGTTTGTCTTCGTTTACCACGGCCACTGGCAGGCTGTCTACGTTTCCGTAAGGATCCCACATGGATTTCAGAAACAGACCTGCATAGATGATCGGGATTACGATAATGGCGATTACGACGATAAGCATGAGCTTGTTACGAAGTAAGCTTTCCATTCGTTTTTGATCATATTACCTATCCCTTTCTTATTAAATTGTATTATCAAACATAGTTGATTAATCAAACTTTATTCCAGTAATGCGACGAGATCTATTAATCATATTAAAATCTATTAATAGCTTTATATTCCATTATCAAACAAAGTGTTGATTTTCTTTACGTGATGTATTATACTAAACACATACCACAGATACAACCATTAAATATTTACTGAATGTATATTAATAGACGGAAATAATGGAAGTGTCTATTACAAATAAAAAACTGCATAATAGACAAAAAGTACTTTATTTACTTTGAATTTATGTGCAGTTGGTAATATTAAATGCAGACAGGATTCCTCTGTTTCAACACAAATATGCAGCAGATATCTGGTATCGTGTAGGCCGGCGTCGTTAACAATTTTGATCTTGTCAATTCTTAACAACAGCAGATATCTGGTATCATGCAGATCGGCGTAGAGAAAGCGAATGCTTTTATTCGTTTGAAGGATGCATTATGCATTGTATGACAGTTGCAGAGTATCGTAAGTAATAAGTGATTGGGGCGAAGGAAACGTGCTTGCTTTTTTGGATTGCAGGGGGAATTAAGATGGCGGAAAAAGTTGACAGAAGAGTACGTAAGACCAAGGCACAGTTGCGAGCGGGGCTTGCCCGTCTTATGCAGAAGAAGAGTATTAAGGAAATTACGGTAAAGGAACTGGTGGAAGAAGTTGATATCAACCGCTCCACATTTTATCTTCACTATACAGATATCTATCAGATGCTGGAATCCATAGAGGCTGAATTGATGGAGGAAATCACGCATCTGGTGGCAGACTTTCCTCTGGATCCTCTTAATAATAAGGAGAGCTCGTATCCTTTTATTGAGCAGATATTTACGATCCTGGATCATAATAAGGATATTTGTATCGCACTTCTTGGAAAGAATGGAGATATGGCTTTTGTGAATCGTATAGAAAAACTGATCGCAGATACAGTGCTGCATCGCTTGTCAATTCGTCTGCCGAAAGACAACCGTGATATTGAGTATGCGTATGCGTTTTGTCTGAATGGATGCGTGGGAATGATCAAGACATGGCTGTCTTCTGAGAATCAGGAGAGTACACAGCATATGGCAGAGCTGACACATAAGCTGATCGATAATACAACACACATGTATCTGGAGCAGGCACTTAGGTAAGAGAAATGTCCGGATGCATGCTGTGAGTCTGGTAAAAAATAAAGAGTATTGTTTCACGTTTGTTTGAGGAAAAAACTCATGTTTCACGTGAAACAGTACTCTTTTTTTATTGACTTTTTTGTTGGTTTATAGCATTTCCACAAATTACTGCATGAAGCTCAACGGCTCCGAACATAAACAATGTTCTTTTGATACGTTGATTTCCAAAATTACTATAGATAAATTTTGATGCCGGATCATAAGTTGTTTTTACAGGAAAATAGCTACCTGTTCCAGGAAATGTTCCGGATCTTCCAGATGAGGAAGATGTCTGGTTTCCGGGATCACAGCGGTTTCAATGGAAGAATTCAGCTTCTGGTATTCCTCTGCGATAAGAGAAGCGGAAGCTTCTTTTTCTCCGGAAATAATATAGATGCATGCATCGGAAGATTCTACGGCATTATTAATGCTGATATTCAGGTATTTGCCAATGTAGCTGGAATACAGATATTTGGCGTTGGAACCACCCTTGTGAGCGGATTCATAATAGGTGTCTACCAGTGTATCTGTTACATGGAAGGGATTGTAGAACAGCTTTTCCATAAACAGACTGCTGATGGATTCGCGGGAAGCTACCATATGATAGATCAGAGTTCCGAAAATCGGAAGCTCGATAAAATACTTAAAGAGCTTGTTGTCTTTACAAGGTGCCTGCTTCAGGGAACTGAAGCTTGGTGGATTGACCAGCATGATCTTGCGGAAATGGTCGGAATTGTTACGGTAAGCCATGATCGCAAAAGAACCTGAGAAACCACTGGCAATAACATCGGTTTCCTCACGAATCACATTCTTGGCAAAATCACAGAGTAACTGAGCAAATACAAAATTGGTATAAGTAATATCCGGTTTTTCGGAACGTCCACATCCAAGAAGATCAATGGTGTAAACGGTATGTTCGGTTGCGAGCTGCTTCTCTATGGCATTCCATTCATAACCGGAAGCACCTGGCATGATATCATGAATAAGAAGAATAGGGGTGCCATGTCCCTGTTTTGTATAAAAAATCTTTCCAAAACGCCAGTCATAGGTTCTGCTGTGTGGCTGTTCCAGCATATCTTTAAGCTGAGATGTGGCATCTATGAAACGGTTAGCAATATGAATAACACCTGCGGCAGTTCCGACTAAAGCTGCAAGAGTAAGTAGTCTGTGTCCATTTTTCTTCATTAAAAAGCCTCCTGGAATTCGTAAAAATAATCAGGACAGATGTAACGTAATTCAGGTATCTGATCTGATTTTTTCTGAATATTTCTTTGCTTTATTATACGACAGGAACGAAAAATTTACAATGCTTTTGTGGGAACCCTAACCTTGTTATTGTATGCTGCCGCTACTGCCCATTCTGTTCTTGGCAATGATCGCTAAGTTGCTGTTCGTTCTGCTTTCAGTAACGCACTTCGTAATGCAAAGAATTTATGTTGATCGCATAAATTGGTGCGGTATGGCTTCGGACTTTCTGCGGCCTTCGTTCACAAAAAAACTTACGGAATATTATCAGTGAACAGTAGCATCGCCAATATGCTTCATGATACATAGAAATCAGATTTTGAACCGAATCAAGTAAATCCCCTGCTTTAATTGCGAAGAGCAATAAGCAGAGGGTGGGGACTTACTTGTATCAGGAGGAGGAAAAGCTCCTTCTGATAAACTGCGAAGCAGTTATTTGGTTATGAGCAAGTAGCGAAGCGGATGCTGTTATCCGCTGGAATGCTTTATACTTCAGTAAAATACCAAGTGTTTCACGTGAAACATTGGACTTGTTATCCGACAGAGCTGATGCTATACAGGATTGCCGAGGATGATGTTGATAAGGGTTTTGTTCAGCATCAGTGTGCGGTTCCATGGATTGAGAATTACTCCCTCAACAGACGGCTCTTGCAATGCAGAAGCAAAAATTTTATCAATATCTGCGGTAAATGTGGACATGATCTTATCACTGCCTTTTAACTCTTCGTCAAAGCTGGTAAATGCAGCCCACCATTGCTTTCCGTCGTTGGTTTTGATCGCATGAAGAGAAATTTTTCCATCACCTTTTGGAGGTTCTACAGCAATGATCAGCTGTGCCTGCTCCTGCATTCTGTGACGGATCACGGTGAGAGTATGAGCAAGCATTTCTTCGGTTGATTCTTTTTGGAGTGCTGCAATGGCAGTTTCGATCTTTTCATTGCCATTTAAAGTCTTGCCTAATTGTTCTTTATAGAAATCGTTGCGATTATTTGGGGTGTTCATGTATAAAATATTCCTTTCGATCAGATGATAAATGACTAGTACATTGTTTTCGAAATACCTATACCAATTACTTGTTGGTGAATCCGACTGCACAGATCTAAAAGCCTCAGCATAGCCAGCTACGCCTGCATTTTTATACCTGCACACTCGAATCCACATCCCACGCGATTGGTATAGTTATTTACGAAACAATGTATTAGCCGCAAACTGCAAGGAGTTTGCGGATGCTTTCTTTATGGATTATAGCATTTCAGGGGAAAATGAGGCAAGAGAAGAAGTGTTTTTAACTGAATCAAATAAGTCCCCTGGTTCGATTTCGAAAAGCAATAATCAGGGGAACTTGCTTGCATCAGGAGAAGTGCAGGCTCCTTCGGATAAACTGCGAAGCACTTATTCGGTTATGAGCAAGTAGTGAAGCGGATGCTTTTATCTGCTTGCATTAAATCAAGAAGTTTCCTGATTACTGATCACTTCGTTCTTGGTAATACACTTCGCGATGCACAGAAATTATGCTAATCACATAAATTTGCATGGTATGTCCAGGGCTTTCAGTGGTCTTTGCTCACAAAAAAACTCGGAGGATAATATTACCAGTTAACAGTAAGTCTCCTGCTTCAATTACGAAAAAGTAAAAAGTAAATAAGTAATAAGTAATAAGTAATAAGCAGTGGGTGGCGTGTATTAGGAAGAATGCGACGGCGTTTAGAAACGGGGAAAGGGAATAGTGGGCATGTCTGAAAACAAGGTACTGCACTAATTCATGTGGCCACTGTTATGGGTACATTGTAAGCAGGTCCTGATAAATTGCAAAGTAGCTATTGGGTGTAGAACTGCGTAGCGAATACGGGTATTTTATTCGTTTGATCCCAAATTGGATAGATATGTTTGCACACTTGAAGGTGAGTTGCCAGATACTGTCATCAGTATTCCCCATGATTTCGGTCAGATGCTTTTGTGAACTGGATGGGGAATTAACAAGTTAAGTGAATGTAGTAAAAAATGTGTATTTATATGAAAAAATGGAGGGGAAGGCGGAAAATATGGGGGATTTTATAGAAGAACGATATAAGAGTAAGGATGAAATAAAGAGAAATGAGAGATTATTTCTGCGAAGAGAACACTATGATAATGATAATAACACAAACGTTAAGTACGATAAAAAGGACTTTATAAAAGAAAATACTGGCAAATAAAGAGAAATAATAGGATATTTACGAATGAAAAAGTATTAAAGTACAAATTATAGTACTTTAAATAAAAAAGTACGATAAAACGTACTTTACACGCATGTACATATAAAAAAGCCTTAAAATATAAAATGTGCACCTGCACACATACGGCAAAAAGATAAAATATAGATCCGTTCCTACTTTAAACATGTGAAATTTTGATTGATCGAATAAAAGAAAGCAGCTGCTTCGATTACAAAAAAACAATAAGCTGTGGGTGGAAAAATACTTGTACTCTTCCTGATAAACTGTAAAACAGCTATTTTGTGTAAAACTGTGATCGAATGCAAAAATTTTGTCCGCATGACTGGGATAAAGGGAAGACAGGGAAGTCTTTTACGGCTTGATTTAGAAGAAAAAAGCCTATTAAGTGAAATTTATTTTATGCCAGTTCTATGCCGGAACCTTATTCAGATACATTTTATATTGGATATTACAAAATGAAACTATGCTTGAAAAAGTCTTTAGTTAACATGTACATAACGAATATATAACAGGATTGGAAGAAAAATGAAATAAATACGCAAATCTTTCGTAAACATAATAAAATAAACAAAAATCGAAAATTCTAGTTTCGTAATATTATATTTTTTTCACGAGAGATACATGTATTTCACACTATAAAAACACTCCGGGAAAAGAAGTTTCCATTTACTATATATAGATGCTTTTGGGGAATATAAAGATAACAGCCACATTATTTTGTGGATGGAGTTTCTTGTATTTTTTACATGCTTTCGTGATACAGATAATGCCAGAGAGAATATATCGGAGTATTTTTTTGATATTTCTCATTGATTTTATAACGTGTTCGTAACTGTTCAGTACCCTTGCAGTTACAAGTCAAACCGTGTCCTGGATCGATTTCGTTGATGGCATTTTTAACCGGATCGAGGAAGTCACTTGCTTCAATTATGAATATTGGTTTGATAATCTGTCTTCGGATGTTTCACGTGACATCGAAGACAGATTAAGAATAAAGAGTTATAACCCCATCTTTGACAATTGCAGAAATAAAAAACAGCTGTAGTTCGTGCTTATGTGTTTTATGGTAGGTTTAATATAGATTTTAATCGAATCAAGTAATTCACCTGCTTCAATTGTGAACTACAATAAGCAGTGGTTGGGGACTTGCTTGTATCAGGAGAAGTACAGTCTCCTTCTGATAAACTGCGAAGCATTTATTAAGCTATGAGCAGTAGTGAAGAGGATGTTTTTTTCCGCTTGACTTAAAAAATGTTTCGCAACAACGACAACTCATATGCGCTTTACGGTAGCGTGATATAGTTTTTAGTCGAGTCAGGAGGTCCCCTGCTTCAAGTGTAAGAAGCAATAAACAGCGGTTGGTGACTTGCTTGTATCAGGAAGAGTACAAGCAAGTTTTAATAAACTGCGGAGCAGTTATTCGGTGTAAAGCTGCGTAGCAACTGCGGATGCTTTTGTTTGTATGACTCGAATCAGGAGGTCCCACTGTTTTTGGCTTCAATTGCAAGAAACGATAAGCAGTGGTTGAAGAACTGCTTCTTATCAGGGAAGAGTAGTTTGTAGTCCTTTTGGTAAATCGCGAAGCAGTTATTCAGTGTAGAACTGCGAATGCGTTTACAGATGCTTTTATTCACTTGATAATAATAGTAATGTTTTTAGTGCTCAGATAAAATTTGAAAATGCTATAAATGCTGTAAAAGAAAGGGATTTCGATGCCTATGTAGCAGTGTGCAAGGTTCCATAAAAGATAATATCTATACCGAGAAAATCGAATTATTTTCGAGATTACGATAAATCAGAACAATTTCAGCAAAATATCTATAAATGGGAACTTCATTTCTCGGTACGTTTTTATGGCGTAATGGCGTAAAATATATAGTCAGATTGACAGCAAATAAAACTGGAAGTTTATGCGGAGTTGATGGACTTTATAATCGATGTACTGTTACTGTCAAACTTTTGTTTAGTCCGGAATGAGTTTGGGTATACTACACAATAAATAAAATAATTCAAAACCTATTTTCTATTGTTTCACGTGAAACATTATGTGGCAGTTTAAAAATAAAAGTGTTATAATGATATCCAATGAGTAAAAATCCCTTAAAAAAATAAAAAGGAGGGGTACAATGGGACGAATCATTGCAGTTGCCAATCAGAAAGGCGGGGTTGGAAAATCAACGACAGCCATCAATCTATCGGCCTGCCTTGCTGAAAAAGGGAAAAAGGTTCTTGCCATCGACATTGATCCGCAGGGAAATACGACCAGTGGACTTGGCGCAGACAAGAATGCAGTAGAAAACACCCTTTATGAGCTGCTGCTTGGAGAAGCAGAGACCAAGGATACCATTATAAAGAACGTTGTAGATAATGTTGACCTGATACCATCGAATATGAATCTTTCCGGTGCAGAAATTGAACTGGTTGATCTTGAGGATAAAGAATTTATCCTGAAAAAGATCACGGATAAACTTCGCCGGAAATATGATTACATAATCATGGATTGTCCGCCGTCACTGAGCATGCTTACAATTAATGCTTTGACAGCCGCAACCTCCGTTCTGGTGCCGATTCAGTGTGAGTATTATGCATTGGAAGGTTTGTCACAGTTGATACATACCATCGAACTGGTAAGAGACCGATTGAATAAGAGACTGAAGATCGAAGGCGTGGTCTTTACTATGTATGATGCCAGAACAAATCTGTCACTTCAGGTTGTAGAAAATGTAAAAGAAAACCTGGACCAGAATATATACAAAACGATCATACCGAGAAATGTACGACTTGCAGAGGCACCAAGCTATGGAAAACCGATCAATCTGTACGATTCACGATCTACAGGAGCAGAGAGTTATCGCCTCCTGGCAGAAGAAGTTATAGGCAGGGAGGACGAGTGATGGCTGGAAGAAGAACAGGAGGCCTTGGAAAGGGTCTTGACGCACTGATCCCGAACAAAGCAGGCGGTCCGTCAAAGGAACCTGCAAAAAAGACAAGATCTGCAGTTGTAAAAAAAGACAAACCAACTGAAAAAGATAGTCCGGCCGCAGAACGACTTGTGAAAATTTCCAGCGTAGAACCAAATCTGAATCAGCCCAGAAGACATTTTGATGAGGATGCGCTGCTGGAACTTTCGGAATCCATTAAACAGTACGGTGTTCTTCAGCCGTTGTTGGTATCCGATAAGAAGGATTATTTTGAGATCATTGCAGGCGAACGCCGCTGGAGAGCTGCCAAGATGGCAGGGCTCAAGGAAGTTCCTGTTGTTGTAAAAGAGTTTACAGACCAGGAAATCGTAGAAATTTCCCTGATCGAGAACATTCAGCGGGAAGACCTGAATCCTATAGAGGAAGCGATGGCATACAAACGTCTGATGGAAGAGTTTCACCTGAAACAGGATGAAATCGCAGACAGAGTTGCCAAAAGCAGAACTGCAGTAACTAATTCCATGCGTCTTCTGAAGCTTTCTTCAAAAGTTCAGGAAATGGTAATTGCAGATATGATCTCAGCTGGTCATGCGAGAGCACTTCTGGGAATTTCTGATGAAGCTCTTCAGGAAACAACAGCCATGAAGGTTTTTGATGAAAAACTCAGTGTTCGTGAGACGGAAAAACTTGTAAAGAATCTGGTTTCTCCTGCGAAAAAAGTAAAAACAGAGAGAAACACAGCAGAAGATGCCATTTATGAGAGCCTGGAAGAAAAAATGAAAGGTATCATGGGAACAAAGGTATCCATTCAGCGAAAGAAGAACAACAAAGGTAAAATTGAAATTGAATATTATTCCAGAGATGAACTGGAGAGGATCATTGATCTGTTCGAATCTATCAGATAGGAGGCAGAATGAGCGGGATTTTTGAAAGCATGGGAATTGATTCCGGGATTGTGATCATTGTTTTGCTGATCCTTACCATCATTCTTCTGATCAATGTGGTGAGTAGCAATATGCGTCTCAGCCGTTTGGAACGGAAGTACAAGATGTTTATGAGAGGCGAGATGCACAGTCACTGGAAAAAGTTTTTGTAAGAAAATTTGCACAGATCGACCGGCTGTATGAAGCAAAGGAAGATCATGATCATGACATCAGCTTTATCAAAAAAAATATGAATGTAATGTTCAGCAAATATGGCGTTGAAAAGTATGATGCATTTGATGATGTAGGTGGAAAACTCAGCTTTGCATTGGCGCTTCTTGATAAAAACAATACGGGTCTGATCTTGAATGCGGTTCACAGCCGCGATAACTGTTTCCTTTATTTAAAGGAGATCGTAAAAGGTGAGTCCTATGTTGTACTTAGTCAGGAAGAAGTGGAAGCTTTGAGAAAAGCAGTAAACTTTGGCCTTGGTGAGATTGAGAAGGAATAAAAAACTGCAAAGAGTAAGAATATTTTTAATACAGGAGGAATATCATGTTAGACATTAAGTTTGTGAGAGAGAATCCGGAGGTTGTAAAGCAGAATATCCGCAATAAGTTCCAGGACAGCAAACTGGAGCTGGTTGACAAGGTTCTCGAACTTGATAAAGAAAACAGAGAGATTAAGCAGGAGGTTGAGGCTCTCCGTGCTGAGAGAAACAAGATCTCCAAACAGATCGGTGCTCTTATGGGCCAGGGAAAAAGAGAAGAGGCAGAAGAGGTTAAAAAACAGGTTGCTGCATCCGGAACTCGTATTGAGGAACTTTCTCAGAGAGAAAAAGAGGTTGAGGAAGAGCTTCTGAAAGATATGATGGTGATCCCGAACATCATCGATCCTTCTGTACCGATCGGTAAAGACGACAGCCAGAACGTAGAGATTGAGAAATTTGGTGAGCCGGTTGTTCCGGATTTTGAAGTTCCGTATCATACAGATATCATGGAGAATTTTGATGGAATCGATCTTGACAGCGCAAGACGTGTTGCCGGTAACGGATTCTATTATCTGATGGGTGATATCGCACGCCTTCATTCCGCAGTAATTTCCTATGCAAGAGATTTCATGATCAACCGGGGATTTACTTACTGCGTACCGCCTTTCATGATCAGAAGCAACGTTGTTACAGGTGTTATGAGCTTTGCGGAGATGGATGCTATGATGTACAAGATCGAAGGTGAGGATCTTTACCTGATCGGAACAAGTGAGCATTCCATGATCGGTAAATTCATTGATCAGATTATTCCGGAGGAAGAGCTTCCGAAGACACTTACAAGCTATTCTCCGTGCTTCCGTAAAGAGAAAGGTGCTCATGGACTTGAGGAGAGAGGTGTTTACCGTATCCATCAGTTCGAGAAACAGGAGATGATCGTTGTCTGCAAGCCAGAGGAGAGTAAGATGTGGTTCGACAAGCTGTGGCAGAATACAGTAGATCTGTTCCGTTCTCTTGATATTCCGGTTCGTACGCTTGAGTGCTGCTCCGGTGACCTTGCTGATCTTAAGGTAAAATCCCTCGATGTTGAGGCATGGTCTCCACGTCAGAAGAAATACTTTGAGGTAGGAAGCTGCTCCAACCTTGGAGATGCACAGGCGCGTCGTCTGAAAATCCGTGTAAACGGCAAAGATGGCAAGAAATATCTTGCTCATACATTAAACAATACAGTAGTAGCACCTCCGAGAATGCTCATTGCTTTCCTGGAGAATAACCTGAATGCAGATGGATCTGTAAACATTCCAAAAGCTCTGCAGCCATATATGGGCGGTATGACAAAGATTGAGAAAAAGACACGCGCGTAAGAGAAACGCAGGCTTTTTCAGGGAGGTGTTCTTGTGCACAGTTATTTAAAGACCGTTGGTTTTTCACAGATTACCAGAAGAAGTGAAATAAAAGAGATCATCCGTGATGTGATCGCAAGCTACGATGAAAAGGTTTGCGTGGAAAATCATCCGGAAGGCGTATTTGTACAGTTTTCCAAGAATTATGGCTGTGACTGTGGAATCAGCGTTTGTGGTCAGTACGATGAGAACGGTGAGTTTCACGTGGAATATTATTTCCCATTTTTCAGGGGAACAGGAATCACATCCAGGGAAAAAGTGACTGTTGAACGTCATACAGATAAGGAATCTTATGCAGGAGCATGTGATGATCTGCGTATTGGCGTGACTATGATCTTTTATCTGCAGAATCTGGCAGAATATATGCAGGAGAAATACAAAGGCCTGAAAGACCCGGGGGACCGTCCGGTGACGGTTTCCGGTCTGGCTTCTGAGGGAAAGATCCTGTTTCCGCTGCAGAAGGATAAGGAAGCGGTAAAGGTGGAGAGAGAACTTTCCAAAAACAGGACTAATCTGATCGCAGCAGCGCGTAATGGTGATGAGGAAGCTATGGAGAGCCTTACAATGGAGGATATGGATACTTACTCCATGATTTCCCAGAGAATTGTTACAGATGATGTTCTCACGATCGTGGACTCTTATTTCATGCCTTATGGAATTGAATGTGATCAGTATAATGTTCTTGGTGAGATTCTGGATATCATGAAATTTAAGAATATCCTGACAGGTGAAGAAATCTGCCAGATGACTATAGAGAGCAATGATATACAGTTTGATATCTGCATCAACAGCAAAGATCTTCTCGGTGAACCGGCAGTTGGACGCCGCTTCAAAGGAACAATCTGGCTGCAGGGTCAGCTGCACTATTAAGTTTTCAAATTTAGAATTAATTCTTGTAATTTCAAAATAAATATAGTAAAATAATGGTTGTGAAACTTTTGGAAGTGTTCGAAATGTTTCACAACCATATATGTCCATATAGCTCAGCTGGATAGAGCACTCGCCTCCTAAGGTTGCGTTACAACGGCCACCTCAAAAAAACTAAATAAGGGATTGCAGTTCGACTTTGATCGGGCTATAATCATATATCAGACACGTCCATATAGCTCAGCTGGATAGAGCACACGCCTCCTAAGCGTGGGGTCGGAGGTTCAAATCCTC